>Ga0233415_10000056_pt1 | contig 51987 bp, 63 predicted proteins | sample Na_anoxic_12_MG_FD_188631 | JGI IMG/M metagenome (GOLD analysis project Ga0233415, IMG submission 188631) | Seawater microbial communities from Saanich Inlet, British Columbia, Canada - Na_anoxic_12_MG | ecosystem: Environmental > Aquatic > Marine > Inlet | place: Canada: British Columbia...
ATATTCCAAGTTCAAGTCAAACAATTACTACCGCAAAACAGACAATCACTGCATTTACAGCAAATACTATGGTAAACGAAGATGAACTTACAGTTGTAACAAGTTCACCCAGTGGTTCACCTGTAAATTTATCTGTAACTGCGTTTTTTACTAGAAAGAGATATATTGATTAATGTCAACTGAAAAATGGACGATAACATATAAAGAAATATAGATTAGGAGAAAATAATGATAGATGATAAACAAGCAATTACGTTTTCAAACGAACATTTAAGAACTTTTGCTGATACTTACATCGGTGCTTATCAGAGAGCAAAACAAATACAGATAAAATGGTTAGCAGAAGGTATGGATCAAAAAATACCAAATGTTGAAGAAGATATTAACGATGGTGCACAAGTCGATGGACGAACTGTTGTCACGGCAGCTGACGCTCGTGCAATTAAAGCACAAGTAGATGCTTTAATAAATTTAATGGAATCAGATAGTATGGTCAAACTTATTGAATTGACCAAGTATGCTGTGAATCCGAAGTAAAATAAAATGGCTGTTACTACTTATCCAGTTATCAATTTTGATTCGGACAATGGGGAGACTGCCCCTTTAGCCAGCGGGGCTGGCCCCGCAATCGCCTTGACAGGCGCGAGCGCGTCAACCGATGCCGGCGGTACAGTCGTGACTTTGGACGGCTCGCCGGACTTGTCAGGCGTTGCTATCGATGGGTCGCACGTGATCTATCTGGATGACGCAACGGCGGGCAACCGTCGATGGGCTGCGATTAACGCCAAGGACGATGTCGCTGATACGGTCACAGTTGAACAGGCATTTGCAGGCACGTTGTCGGGACTATCCTGGGCGATTGGTGGTGAGTTGGACGGCCTCGACGCGGCTGCGCACAGACTTCTCTGGCGTAACAACGGATCTGCGGGTGATGCGGTTGGTGACTGGGCATTTGAGTTTGAGGCAGGTGGCGGCAATGACTACCCGCTCAGTAGCGCGTTGCAATTTGAATGTGTTGCGGACAGTACCGACAAAAGGGGTTGGGTTTTTTCGGGCGCGAACGGTAAGGCTCACATTTATGGTGGGAGAGGCACTGGAGGCACGGGGCTTGGCTTTGATCCATTAGTGCAGATACTTGGTTCGAATTATCTTGTTAGATTTGAGCGTATAAAGTTTGAAAGTTCCGGCTCCCAAGAGATACAGTATCTGGTAGGACGCGGTGGCACTGGGATAATTCTCACAGTTAATGAGTGTGAGTTTTATTCGTTTTTGTCATCAAAGCCCACAAGTTCATATAACGAGAAGGCTGTCTCCTGGAATGATAGCTCAGGTCACAAAGGACTTTGGATCTCTAACTGCTACTTTAAGTGGTTCTGGAGTGCCGTTCCTACTTATAACGGCTCGCAACCCTATATTGGTGGGGGGATCTCCAACTCATATTTTTATGAGTGCGTCACCTGCATCAGCATGAGCCGACTCCACTTTCAGAGCGTCGTCAACAACGTCTTTGATACCTGCGGGGATTCCGGCACCAGCGTAGCGCCTGTAATCGTAACGCCTCACGTGAGCTTTGGGGGGCGCGGTTCGTACATTGCGAACAATACGTTCCACAATTCCGCAAGCGATGATATACAAATATCTCCCGGGGGAGCGAAGCATGGCTCAATCATCAACAACATATCTTATAGGTGTGGCCGCAACTTCATCAACTTGACTGCGGCGGCAGGCCCGTCGCTTGGCACTATAGTGGACTACAACTTGGTGTACCTCCCAACCTCCGGCAAGTTCAGCACAAATTTAAAAGACGATCTTAATCTTTGGGGGGCAAATGACCCATCCTCCGCTGATCCATTATTCACCGATGCCGTCAATGGCAACTTCGAATTGAAAACCAACTCTCCCGCCAAAGCTGCCGGGTATCCATCGTCTTCCGAGTCAATAGGCGCTAACGTAATGGCGACTAACACATTCGTTGATCTCGGCGCGGCTCAAAGACAAGAACCACAAGGTGGTGGTGTTCCACAAATTATACGTCCTTCAATTATAAATATAGTACCAGGTTAAAATAGGAGAAATCAATGGCAGGTGTTTACGGTTCAGTATTAAGTGGTGAAGTAGTATGTCTAGGCGGTTCGGCGAATACAGTCGTTCTAGTTCGCGCACAGGATAATCATCCAATTAAAGTGAGAGGTTATAGTATATTTTTCAAAGGTATTAGTGCGACCGCAGAACCTGCTACTATTGAAATTAAAAGAGCTACAACAAATGGTACAATGATTATTGCGCATCCAGTCGAAACTTCTGGTGTATTAGATGTTGGTGTTGCCCCACAAGCAAATGGTTGGGCTGGTGCTACTGTAAATCCAACAGCAGGCGACACTCTTCAAAGAAAAGCTATACATCCGCAAGGTGGCTATGAAGTAATTCTTCCTATGGGTCAAGAAATATTTATACCTGGTGGTAAAGGATTTATGTTACAAGTTACTGCTGACGCGACCGTAAACGCGATTGCAGAAGTGATGTTCGAGGAGTAATATAAATGACTTGGGAATTAGAATTAATCAAAACAGAAAATGACACTTTGCGCACTACAGGTGACGTAAACGGTATTGTTGCGAAATATAACGGACCTTCTGGAACGTTAAATTGGTTAGACGTTAGTTTAATAGATTTAAAACAAATTTGTTTTAGAAGTATGGAAAATTGGAGTGCCGCAGATTGGACAGTATTTGAAAACGATCATCTTGGAACGGATAGAACAATACAGACGAGTATTTTAGAAAAAAGAGCATTTATAGAAACTCGCGTGACTGTTGATGAATGGAATGACTTAAAGAATTTGATTCAAAAAGATATTTCATTCGCACAATCTCTTAATTTAAATGTTAATACTAAGGAAATTATATCTGTATTGTGTAAACTGGACGGATCTCCACAAAAAGAATACTATGATAAACACGAAAAAATTAAAAATATAAAAACAAAAATTAATGATGGAGCATTAAATCATACTTCTTTATCTAATCTAACAACAATAAATGATCTTATTGGGAGTTAAAAATGGCAACAACAACACTTAATTATACGAGTTGGACGAGTTCGTCCTCTACTACTACTTTAGACACTTTAGCCGGGGCCGCATATTGGGCCAGTGACGAAAGTGATAACACAACAAACAAATATGTAGATGCGATGGCCGCGGGCAAAATCACATTTGGTGCGAATCATGTCGCCGGCGATACTGTTAATATTTTCGTTACTGCAAATTACGATATTGCTATCGCAAGTGCATGGACAGGAGGCGTTGGTACTCAATTAGATTTGGATTCAGCTGTAGACGGAGATAGTGTTATTACGGTTGACACACACTTCAATGACGTTAATTTAATTCTTCTTGCGGTTGTCGAATGTAGTGCTGCCAGCTCAGTTGAGCATTGGGGACCAGTTAGTGTCGGTAATGCATTCGGTGGTATTTTGCCACAAAAATATGGTTTTATTTTCGAAAACAGTGACGCGACTGCTGCATTAGGTACTGGTCATACAGTAGGAATAATTGGCCTTACTTACGAGTCCGCTTAGTATAGAAGAGTTGATATGTCTATATTAATGTCGGCCGCGAAGGGATAACCTTATGGCTATCATTCACTTACCTAGAAAATCCGGCGATAAGATGCCGCAGAGTATCCGCGGCATAAAAAACTCAAGCCCGTTTTCTGTAAACCTAGTAATGGCTTCGCTCGGTGGGTACGATAATCTACAAAGGGACTTGGTAAGCGGCGAGGCAGCGTATAGTGTAGGTAGCGGGGTATCTCACGGCACTCAGTCTCTAGGCAGAGGGGCGGAATATGATGGCACGTCAAGTGGAGTTATACGCCAGTATATAAGCTCTGACTATGTTAATGCCGCACCGCTATCCATGGCGTCTTGGGTATACCGCACCAGCACTACAGCAGAGGCACGCCCGCTATCGCTGCACCCTACCGGCACCGCTAACAACCCCTGGATAACACTAGGGGCGCAAGCTGCTGCTGACGAGGCTAGGTTTGTTGTTCGGACGGGCCCGACCTACTCATCAGCCACCGTCGCTGCGGGGGCTGGAACTATGATGTTGGCCGGGGTGGCTGAGTCGAGCACAGTGCGTAAGATATACGTGAACGGCGCATACGGCGCATCGAGCTCTACGGACAACATTAACCCAGCGGACCTAACTATTGAGCGCAGCGTAAGTGGTATACTTGACAGGTCCTCCGTTGTTACGTCTGCCGCTGGGTCCATTGTGTACTCTACCATGCTGTGGTCAGAGCGGGCTATGGATGCAGCGGAGCTTGCTGCGCTCTACTCACCGACGCATAGGTGGGATTGGGTAGACCAAGGTACACGTAGGATATTCTTACCGACATCAGTACCAGTAGTAACTTCACTAACTACTATACCCGGACCCCGCAAGAGTGGGTCTAGGGCACCCGTACGTATCAATGGCATTAACTGGGCTAGTCCTCTAGCTAAGGGCCTAGTTAGTGCTGTTCCGTTCTTTGGCACGCTAGGTGCAAGGGACTACGTCTCCAACAAACAGTTATCATTACTTGGGACGGGCGGGGATGCACTAACCCCATTTAGTGATGTAGGGCACGTGCTGGACACACACGCCACAGCAAGGTACGCCTCACAACCAACCTTCTCAGCACCACAAACCGGGATCCTAATATCGTTCTGGACACACGTACAAGCGTCTATTATTGGTAGTCCGTGGGCCTTTCAGATGGGCGCGGATGAAAATAATCGCATTAGTGCGCACATACCCTGGACAGATGATGTGGCCTATTGGGATTATGGCGGCAATGGCGGCTTCGCAACTGGGCAGAGAGAGACCGCCGACTTCACAAACTATCTAGGGATAGACACACACGTTGTGTTATGGGCGGCAGGGACAGGTGGTTCTGGCGAGGGGCAAGGGATACAGTTCAACGGCGTAGTGGCTGCATCAAACGAGAACACGGGCACTGTATCAGCTACTCCATCAGGGCAGTTGATAGGCTCAGGATTCACGGTTCCTGATGACAATAATCAGGCGTACATGTGGGACTTTCGTGTATGGGACCGCCCGCACAACGATGAATTCAGAAAGGCGCTGTACAACCCACAAACGCGCTGGGACATATACAGCCAAGGTACACGTAGGATATTCTTGCCAGCACCACCACCAGTAGCAACTTCACTAACTACTATACCCAGACCCCGCGCAGCTCAGGCTTTAGCTCCTCAAGTGATCATGGGTATCAATCATTCACACTCATTCTCTAGAGGGATCTATGACTCTTGGCGTGTAGGTGAAGTTACACAACGTGTAAGTGATGGTACAACACAAGGTTACACAGAAGGCAGCGGGATGTCCCGGTACGTTAGCCGGGTGGGTGTGGGGTCAAAAAGAAGCGGCGTCAACAACGGCAACGGTTACATAAACATCGAGACTCGGGACGGTGGGACCCTAACACATAATGGCGGGTATACCGTTGTTGCGTTGATGGATGTGGTGCCATCAGCTCTAATTCAAAGCATCGTGGATGACGATGATTCGGTCACCGGGGGAGCTGTAAGAACGCTTCAATTTAGAGTAGATGCGGACGAAAGAGTCAGGGCTATTAACTGGCTGGCGTCAGGTGCAATCTCGGCCAACTTCCCCAGCACCACGGTGGTAACCGCAGGTGTTCATGTTATCGCCATGCGCGCATTTGATTCCGGCGAAGTCTCTATTTGGATAGACGGTGCAAAGGAATCTGGAACGAGCACTATGGCTGGCGCGGCGGCTCCACTATTCAGCAATGGCAAGCTGAGGTTATTTAATAGAAAGTCGTGGGGGTATGCCCCCAGCTCCAGCGCCATGTTTGGCGTGCATGTGTACCAAGAGCCAATATCCGACTCTGCGCTTAAGGGCATGGGAACACCGGAAGGGTTCTGGAGTGTGTATAACCAAGGTACACGTAGGATATTCCTATCTGGAGCGGCCGCGGCGCAAGAAGAAACGCCATTGACGACTAGTTTTCGTACAATTGTTCGCCCTGTTTCTAGATTATCTAGAATTTTCTTACCAACAATTATTGGAGATCAAAGCGCAACACCTCCATCAGAAGAAACGACTTTTTCTCGCATTACAATGATCATATAATTATAAATATATGAAAATAATAAATCATAGGATTATCAATGGCTTTACCAACCAACAGAGAACAATTTAAAGATTATTGCCTGAGAAGACTTGGTTATCCAGTTATTGATATTAACGCAAGCGAAGAACAAATTCAAGATCGCATTGACGATGCGCTTTTGTATTATCAAGATTATCATTATGATGCGACAGAAAGAGCTTTATATCGTCATCAAGTTACAGCAGATGATATCACTAACACATATATTACTCTTCCGCAAGAAATCATTGGAGTATCTGACATTCTTCCTTTAAACACTTCAGGAAGAAGTAACGGTCTTTTTAATCTTGAATATCAGATTCGTTTGAATGACATGTATCATATGGCTTCAACTCCTCTTTTACCGTTTTACATTGTTCAATTACAGTTGGCTAACTTACAACAAATGTTTAATGGTAAACAACCAATTAGATATAATAGACATGTGAATAAACTTCATATTGATACTAATTGGAGTACAAAGTTTGTTGTTGGTGATTATATCGTAGTTGATTGTCACCGTATCGCAGATCCGGACACATATCCAGATGTGTGGGCAGATAGATGGTTAGCAAGATATGCTACAGCATTAATTAAGAAACAATGGGGACAGAATCTTACTAAATTTGAAGGACTTCAATTACCAGGCGGTGTTCAATTTAACGGTCTTAAAATCTTTGACGATGCTGCAGCTGAGGTACAGTTGTTAGAAGACGAAATGATTATGAAATTCTCTCTACCTGTTGTTGATCTGATAGGGTAAAATATACTCTTTAAATATAGGTTGGTACAACTAATTCTTAATCTGTATAAATATCTATAATATGTATGGTTAATAGTATTATCATCAGAACATAGCTATTATATCATAAAGTGAACTGTTTGTCAATAGCCCAAAGGTAATATAGTAGAGAATCAATGGCTACTAATCCCCACTTTAATAATTTTAACTATGCGGGTGAACAAAACCTCATAGAAGAACTTGTTCTCGAATCTATCAAGATGTACGGTATTGATGTTTATTATCTACCGAGAACGCTTGTGGATACAGATCAGTTATTTGGTGAAGATGTGCTTTCTAAATTTGAGACAGCTGCGCCAATTGAGATGTTTATCAAGAATGTAGAGGGGTTTGAAGGTGAAGGCGATTTTCTATCTAGATTTAACCTAGAAATTCGTGACGAAATTACCTTTACAGTAGCTCGTCGTAGATGGGACCAAATTAAAACAGAAAAGATACTCACAGAAGAATCCTGGAATCTACTTCAAGAAGACGGTGATGAAATAAAGGTAGAAGACGCGAGTGGTAATAACTATATTATCACAAGCTCAAGACCACTTGAAGGTGATGTACTTTATTTTCCATTGACAACAAAACTTTATGAAATCAAATTTGTAGAACACGAACCAGTATTTTATCAGACTGGTGCATTACAGATGTATGATTTGCGTTGTGAACTTTGGGAATACAGTAACGAAGAAATTGATACTGGTTACAACGAAGTTGATGAAGTTGAAGATCTTAACTCAACGAATGTTCTGTTCTATGAGCTACTCCTTGAAGATGGTAGTAAACTTCTTAACGAAGATGGGGATTCACTCCTCATAGAATACGATGTGGCTGATGTACAACCAACAGCAGATAATAATTTTATAGAAAAGAAACAGTTAGAAATATTAGACTTTTCGGAAGGAAATCCATTTAGTGAGGATTGGTAGTGGGAAAATTTGAACAAAATATGACGGACATCTTCAGCTTGCCAGAAAAAACAGTTGAGGGTGAAGTGGTTGAAGTAGAAACGAAAACGATATCATCATCAAAAGACGACATACAAAACGATTATGAATATGCTCGTGAGAATTTAAGAGATACAATAAACCATGCGAAATTGGCATTAGACGAACTTTCAAATATAGCCAGTGTGACAGAAAGTCCAAGGGCCTTTGAAGTGTATGCACAATTAACAAAAACAATTGTAGATGCGAATAAAGATTTACTTGAACTCCAGGCTAAATTGAAACGTGTAAGAGAAAATCAACCAAAACAACAAGTTACAAATAACTCATTGTTTGTTGGTTCTACACAAGATTTATTTAAGATAATTAAAGATAATGAGTGACGAACTATTAATCAATACAGATGTTTTTGAAACCAGATTGGACGATGATGAAGCTTATCGTGCACATCCATTACTCAAAAAGGCTTATGTTGAAATAAAATGGACACCTGAACTTGTAAAAGAGTATGTAAAGTGTTCAAAAGATATTGTCTATTTCATTTGCACATACTGTAAGATTATTAGTCTTGACGAGGGTTTAGTATCCTTCAATCTATATGATTTTCAAGAAGGTATGGCTAATACGATTGCGGATAATCGTTTTACTATTATTAAAACACCACGACAGGCAGGTAAGACGACTACATCCGCCGCAGTTATTCTTTGGCATGTTCTTTTCAACGAACAATATACTGTTGGCATTCTTGCAAACAAACTGACCACCGCAAGAGAAATTTTGAGTCGTGTTCAAAGAGCATACGAAAATTTACCTTCTTGGCTACAACAAGGCATCTTTAACTGGTCAAAAACAACAATAGAACTTGAGAATGGTAGTCAGGTCATTGCTGCATCAACATCATCATCTGCCATTCGTGGATTCTCAATTAACTTTTTGTATCTTGACGAATTTGCGTTTGTGCCAAGAAATGTACAAGACGAATTTTTCACCTCTGTATATCCAACAATTATTTCTGGTAAGAATACTAAAGTTGTTATCACATCTACGCCAAATGGTTTTGATTTATTCTATAAATTATGGACAAACAGTGTAGAGGGTATTAATGAGTATGTAAATTTTGCTGTTCATTGGTCAGATGTTCCAGGACGCGACGAGGAATGGAAACAAAAGACGATTGCCAATACAAGCGAGGAACAGTTTCGTCAAGAATTTGAAGCTGAGTTTATTGGTTCACAACATACTTTGTTATCAGCTTCCACTCTTTCAAGATTGGCATGGATAAGACCAAGACATACTAGATTAGAAGGCACATTGAACGTTTACAAGGAACCCCATTCAGATCATCATTATTTCTGCACTGTTGATACTGCAAGAGGTGTTGGAATTGATGCTTCTGCGTTTATTGTTTTTGATTTAACAACATATCCATATGAAGTGGTTGCAACATATGCAGATAATACAGTAGATCCATTATTGTACCCCGAGATTATTTACGATGTTGTTAAAAGATATAATCACTGCTACACACTCATAGAAATCAATGACAACGGCCAACAAATTGCCGACATTCTACATTATGAACTTGAATATGAGAATATTATTCACACTAAAAATGGTGGCAGTCGCGGTCAGGTTATAAATAGTGGATTCGGTCAAGGCACATCTACTCTCGGCGTAAGAACAACACAATCCGTCAAGAGAATTGGTTGCGCGAATGTTCGTACTATGATTGAAAATGACAAACTCTTATTGAATGACTTTGACTTAATAAGAGAATTCTCTACCTTTATATTGAAAAACAACACTTATATGGCTGAAGAAGGTGCACATGATGATTTGGTTATGTGCACTGTGCTTTTAGCTTGGGCTACAAATCAATCGTTTTTTAAGGAGTTAACGAACACAAACTTTAGACAGAAATTACTTGATGAAAAAAATGAACATGACGTGGCTTATGATTTACTTCCATTCGGTATTATAGATGACGGACACGATGAATCAGATTTAGGTGCAGAACCTTTTGATCATCCTCTTTTCTATAATCACGATAACGTTCGATGGTGAAAACGCATTTTTTATAAATAATACAATAAAAATAACTCCACAATTTATAGTAAATACATAAGGAGACATACTATGCCGTTTCAAGTATCACCAGGTGTTAATGTAAGCGAAATCGATCTTACTACTATCGTACCTGCCGTATCAACATCAATTGGTGTGGTTGCTGGTAGATTTAACTGGGGTCCGATGAGTAAGAGAGTATTATCAAACAATGAAGATGTTTTGGTATCTACCTTTGGCAAGCCAGACAATGATAACTTTCAAGAATGGTTTACTGCCGCAAGTTTTCTTTCTTACTCTAATCAACTTTATGTTGGTCGCTTAGATAATTCAGCTAATAATGCTGATTCTAGTAATAGCGGAACTTCCCGTATTCTTAATGATGATGATTATGAAACAAAAGATTCAGGAAGTAATTTACCGACACAAAATTGGATTGCAAAATATCCTGGTGAATTAGGTAACTCACTTAAAGTCGCAGTATGTCAATCTGCAAATACGTGGGAATCAACACCTTCAATAGCTGTATTTAATTTTGAAGCAGGTTCAACAGTTGCAAATACTACATCTGCAAACGTTGCATTAAGTTTAAGTGCTGGAGATCTTCTTTACTTTGCTAACTCAACAGTAAAAATTGATTTGCAAGTCGCTTCAGTAGAATCCTCAAGCGGAACAGAAACAAATTTCACATTAGAAACTGGACCAACGTCTATTGATTTGGGTGGCTCGACTCTCGCAACTGCTGCTGGAGTTGTAAAACGTCGTTGGGAATACTACGATTGGTTTGATGGTGCACCAGGCACATCTGATTTCGCTACTGCTCGTGGTGGTGCTAATGACGAATTGCATGTTGTTGTAGTTGACGAAGATGGTGATATTACAGGTGTTAAAGAGACTGTGATTGAAAGATATCCTTTCGTTTCTCGTGCATTTGATGCTCGTAGAGATGATGGCGCAACACAATATTATAAGTCAGCTATTAATACTCAATCAAGTTGGATTTGGTGGGGTCAACATGATACTACATTAGGCTTGACGGTACAACAAGCTGCACCAGCAACCACAACTTTTACTAATAGTTCAGATTTGGGTAATGGAACGAGAGTGTCTATGGATGGAGGAACTAAAGGTAATACTCCTACCGAAGGTCAAATTACAGACGCATATGACTTGTTTGCAAGTGGCGAAGAAGTTGACATTTCTATCATCATGGGCGCCGATGCAACTGCGACTGTCGCACAACATTTGATTCAAAATATTGCTGAAGTTCGAAAAGATTGTGTTGTAGCAATTTCACCCGAATCAGCAGATGTTGTGAATAATTCTGTATTTCCTGGTGCAGAAACGGAAGATGTTATCACATTCAGAAATGCATTGAATCTTTCATCTTCTTATGGTATTATGGATTCAGGTTGGAAATATCAATATGATAAGTATAATGATGTTTATCGTTATGTACCACTAAACGGAGACATTGCCGGTACAATGGCTCGTACAGATAACATAAGAGATCCATGGTATTCACCTGCTGGTTATAATCGTGGTAATATCCGTAACATTGTTCGTTTGGCGTACAATCCACCAAAAGCACAAAGGGACGAATTATACAAGTCTGGCGTTAATCCAGTTGTTACTTTCCCAGGACAGGGTACAGTACTCTTTGGTGATAAAACACTGTTGAATCGTCCAAGCGCTTTTGATAGAATCAATGTTCGTAGACTGTTTATTGTTCTCGAAAAGTCAATTTCAAACGCTGCTAAATTTACATTATTTGAATTTAACGATGCGTTCACAAGAGCTCAGTTCCGTAACTTGGTAGAACCATTCCTACGCGATGTACAAGGTCGTAGAGGTATTTTTGAATTCCGTGTTGTCTGTGATGAAACGAATAATACACCAGAAGTTATTGACCGAAATGAGTTTATTGGTGATATCTATATTAAACCTGCTCGCTCAATCAACTTTATTCAATTGAATTTTGTTGCTGTAAGAACTGGTGTGGCATTTGATGAAATTGTTGGCCAATTCTAATAAATAGTTAAAGAAAAATAGGAGACAAAAATGGCATTTAATATTAACGATTTTTACAGTTCATTACAGTTTGGTGGCGCAAGACCAGCACTCTTTGATGTGCTTATCAATTGGCCTGGTGGTGATTTACCTGATCTTCAATTTATGGCTCGTGCGACCACGATTCCTTCAGCAACACTGAACATTGTAGAACAAACGTATTTCGGTCGTGCTTTGAAATTTGCAGGTAATCGCACATTCGAAGATTGGAATGTAACAATTATCAACGATGAAGATTATTTAATTCGTAAAGGCATGGAAGATTGGTCAGAAGCTTTAAATAGTTTTGAAGGTAACGTTAGAGATTCGAACAGGCTTAAAACCTTTGATTATAAAGGTACTGGCACGGTTACTCACTACGGTAAAACAGGAAATATTATTCGTAGATATGAAATACGTGGTCTTGTACCTTCTTCTGTTACTGCAATGCCTATGGATTGGAGTGCTGATGAAATTCAAACATTCGATGTGACATTTGCTATGGATTACTGGCAAACAATCGGTAATACAGTTGCTGATACATTACAAACAAGACCGTCTATTCTTAATGGAGACACTGGATAAACGTTTTTCTTGTTTAATACTTATTAAGTTTGAAATCGAAAGAGGGACTTTGGTCCCTCTTTTTTTGCGTGTTATAAATATAGAATAGATTTCACATAGGATTTATACAATGCAGCTATTCGGTTTTACCATAACACGGGACGATGTAAAAGAAACACAACCCTCCTTTGCCCCACCAAAAATAGATGATGGTGCTATTGAGATTGCACCAGGTGGTACTTATGGCACTTATTTTGATTTTGACGGTAAGACAAAGGACGAAGGCAAGTTAATCACAAGATACCGTGATATGTCGGTCACTGCTGAATGTGATGCAGCCATTCAAGATGTTGTTAACGAAGCAATCGTGGTAAGTGATGATGGTGACATACTTGAAATCAATGTAGAAAAGGTAAATCAATCAAATAAAATTAAAAACGACATTCGTGAGGCCTTCGCGGAAATATTAAAACAGTTAGATTTCAATAAGAAAGCTCATGACATTTTCAGGAAATGGTATGTTGATGGTCGCACGTACTATCATATCATTGTTGATATTGAAAAACCGACAGAAGGTATTAAAGAATTAAGATATGTTGATCCACGCCGCATCAAGAAAGTTCGCGAACCTATCCGTGAAAAAGATCCTAAGACTAGTGTAGTTATAAACAAAGGTTATAAAGAGTATTACATTTACAATCAAAAGGGTGTTTATAACAATCATTCTACACAAGGCGTAAAAATTGCTGCTGATTCTATCTGCCACGTACATTCGGGTATTACAGACGGTAAAACAAGCACTGTCTATTCTCATTTACAGAAGGCTGCAAAACCACTCAACCAACTTCGTGTACTTGAAGATTCTATCGTAATTTATCGTCTTGTTCGTGCACCAGAACGCCGTATTTTCTACATTGATGTGGGCAATCTGCCTAAGATGAAGGCCGAACAGTATCTTCGTGACATGATGGTTAAACATAAAAATAAGATTGTGTATGATGCCGATACTGGTGAAGTGCGAGATGATCGCAGACATATGACAATGTTAGAAGATTTTTGGTTGCCTCGTCGTGAAGGTGGTCGTGGTACAGAAATTACAACACTGCCTGGTGGACAAAATCTTGGTGAGATTGAAGATGTTGAGTACTTTCGTCGTAAATTGTATAAATCATTGAATGTACCCTTCACTCGTCTTGATGTAGAAAACAGCGTATTCAACATTGGTCGTTCACAAGAAATCACAAGAGATGAAGTAAAGTTTAGTAAGTTTATTGATCGTTTACGCAATCAATTTGCAACACTGTTTAACAATCTTCTTGAAATACAACTGACGCTTACAAAGAAAATTAAGCGTGAAGATTGGGAGATGATTCGTCAACAGATTGATTATGATTTTCAAAACGACAATCATTTCACTGAACTAAAAGAAACCGAATTAATGAAAGAAAGGTTGGCACTAGTTGATCAAGTAGATCAATACGTCGGTCGTTATTTCTCATTAGATTATGTTCGTCGCCAAGTACTGAAAATGAGTGAAGAAGATATTGCCTTTATAGATAAACAAATGAATAAAGAGGGTGAAGAGGTTATATCACCACAAACACAACAACAACAACTTTCTGTTCAACAACAACAACAAGAAATTGAAATGCAGACACAGCAAGCTCAACAACCTGAACCACAACAACAGAAAGAAGACCTCACTTATGAGGAACGTGAATTGATTGAAAGTATGACACGTTTTATGGATACAATGACGGACGAAGATTGATATGAAAATACAGGAAGCGAAGTTGTTTGCTTCCGTTCTTGCGGTCGTCAAACAACAAACAAAAAAACTTACTGAAGATGTATTAACAAAAAACAATATCATTGAAGGACCAATTGGACCCAAGGGTTCTACTGGAGAAAATGGCGAGAAGGGAGATAAAGGTGATACCGGAGCTCGTGGATCTCGTGGTTCCAAGGGAGAGAAGGGACTACAGGGCGAAACAGGATTACAAGGCGAACAGGGTCCAATCGGCGAACAAGGTCCAATCGGGGAACAAGGTCCAATCGGGGAACAAGGCGTTCAGGGCGAAACAGGATTACAAGGCGAACAAGGTGAAATTGGATCAAGTGGTCCACAAGGTCTACGGGGCGAACGGGGAAGTCAAGGAATACCTGGAAATGACGGCAAGAACGGATCTGATGGTATAAAAGGACCCAAAGGCGACAAAGGTATAAAAGGACCTAAGGGCGATAAGGCCGAGGCCGGCAAACAAGGCCTCAAAGGCGAACAAGGTCCGAAAGGTGATAGGGGAGATAAAGGCTTACAAGGTAAGATAGGTCCAAAGGGTGCTAAAGGTCCGAAGGGTGATAAGGGATCAGCAGGTAAAGATGGTCAAAATGGTTCTGATGTAGAAGTAACGAAACTTAAAAAGGACTTTGACACCTATAAAAGAATACTCGGACAACAATTAGAATCACTCGGTGGCGGTGGTTCTGTAAACATTCTTGACATGGATGATGTTGTTTTTAACTATCCAAATCAGTTAGCTAACAACGATATACTTATTTTTGATCAGAATGTACAAAAATTTACTGCGCTTAACATAGTAGATATTATAAATAATATAAAAATTGAGTTAGAAATGCAATACGACAAGCTTATTGACGAACAAGTTTCGGGTCCCACAACATACACGTATATAGGGGAAGCTATTCCTGGTGGTACGGCCGCGGCCGCGGTTTGGAGAATAAAACGTGTAGGTGAATATGCAAATAATTTGACTGATATGCTCTGGGCTAATGATACTGATGCATTTGATAAAGTATGGGACGACAGAATAACATATAACTATAACATATAGTAGGAGAATTAAATGGCCTTTATCACAGACCCTGATAATTTAACACAAGCTACAGAAATCGTAATTAACACTGGTGCTAGAACCATCAGTTTACTAGCTGCCGGTAATCTTGCCGACGTTGGTTCGACAGCAGCTGACAATGGCGTCACGGGCCAAGCACTTTATTCATTCTTAAAAGAAGAGTGGAAGAACGATGCTTTGCTTATTCCATATCCATTCCCAATGGTCGCGGTTACACCAGAGCAATTTGAATTTGTTTCTAATTGGACACCTCTGAATGACACTACACGAGATTTTATTCGTTCAGCGGGTTGGTCTGAAGTAGATAATGATGGCAATATTAAAGCACAATATGCTGGCGTTATTTCACTTGGTTCATTCGAAGATGTTGTTAATGATCAGGCTTACTACCAATTTGGTACTGATCCAACAGACACAACTGCATCAGTAAATGCTACATACCCTGGTGTTCTTAATGAAGCTGTTAAGACATTTGAGGAAATTGGTAATCCAGCTACCTGTACTTTTGCAACATCATCAACCATCACCAGAGCCACAGGAAGTTTTATTACAGATGGTTTTGTAATTGGTGGCCAAGTCACTATCCGAGCTGCAACAACTGTTGGTAATAACGGCACATACACACTTACTGGGGTTGCTGCAACAACATTAACAGTAACTGGCACTCCATTCGCAACAGGAGCCGATTCGTTAGCACAATTAGGTGTTGATAATCGAAACGCATTTAGTGTTTTCCTTCGTGTACGAGATGGTGATACAAACGGTAAAACTTTTGCTAAATCTGACCTTACAGCAATTGGTCTTTCAACATTCACAAATAAGGCTGAACGTTTCCCGCTTGGTAACGCCACCGATCTTAAAATCTTAGAAACAGATGCTAACATTAGTACGATTTCACCTTATACAGAAATCGAACTTCGTTATTTAGATGCTGCATATAATCGTGAAGTAGATTCAGTTACAAAAAGAAATTTTGGTATTGTTATTGACGTTGGCACATATTCCGATTCAAACGGCCTAAGTCAGACCAGTACTGTTTTTGATATTGCTAATTGGGTAGGAACACCAGCTGATTATGCGGGTGGTAGTTTGATAATTCATGAGGGAACCGATCAAGGAACACACACTATCTCGGGTACACCTATTAATAATGCTGGTACACTTGAAGTCACCTTAACTAGCGCGTTGACTGCTTCTCAATCAGCACTTTCATTCACGCTACAAAGATTAACACCTATTGTAGCAACGGCCGAAGAAATCTATGAAAAAGTTCAATATGAACTAAGACAATCAGCCGATATCGATGCTTCCGATTCAACTGTTACTGGTGCTACTGCTGATGAAGTTCTACGGTTTGTTGGTGATACATTAGAAACAGGACAATCTATACCTAACAATCCAAATGGTGCTGGTTCTGGTGTTATTATCGAAGGTTTCGATTCAAATGATACTAACAGATTAACATTTAGTGACAACACAGGAACCAACAGAACGTTCCCATTCGTTGCTGCTGGTACAATTACCTTTAACTCTAATCTATTCGGTGATAGTGGCGCTAGTTATTGGATGTTTTATCAATATAGCACACAAACAACCGTTGGTGATTTTGTAATCAGTGGTGCATCTGGAGATACTGCATCTCTTGATAGTGCTGGTACTAACTTCCCAACCCTTGCACAGAATGATTATGTGAATTTAGCTGGGTTTACAAATGAAGAAAATAATGGTGTTTGGCAAGTAACTGACGCTTCACCAACTACTGGACAATTTGATGCCCAAAAGGTTAATGGCGCAACGGTAGTAAACGAAACCACTGCATCTAGAACGCTAGATCAAGCACCAATTAACTCGCCAGATGCAATCATTGTACAAGATAATGATGCAGCTAGTATTACTGGTACAATTAGTGGCAGTTCTGTTGCGTTCACATTTGATTATGATGGAAACGTTCAGGGCAGTAGAACCGCTGCTACTGATGCGCCAATTTTACTAAGAGCTATTGGTCTAGAAACTGCGCAATTCGTAGAAGCTACTGGTACAATTACAAGAGCAACTGGATTAGGTTTCTCACTTGTTGCTGCGTTAGAAAGAAACTACGAAAACGCATAAGGAATATAATTGATGTCTATATCATTAAACGAAGCTGCTGCCATAATTGGTAAATCAGCGGATGACGTGAAATTGCTTGTACAGGCCAGCAGGCTAACTGCTGTTGTTGACCCTAATACACTCAATTGGTCTTTTGACCTAACTGAATTACTTAGGTTTAAAGAAAATTTTAACGAAGAGTCATTTAATAGTCCACAATTATTAGTTGAATAATTATGACATATAGCGATGATATATCAGCATTAAGTCCAGAGCATCATTGGAAGTTAGATCTTAACTCCAATGATGCTATTGGATCTGTTAATGGAGTTGATACAGCAGTAACATACCCAACTGTTCCAATAGCAGAAGACGCTACTAGCTGTTTACTTCTTAATACAATTAATGGTGATAGAGTAGTATTACCAACTACTACTGATATAAACAACTCTGCTCAGGCCAGGAAAGCACTGGGTGGTTGGTTTTCAATTAGTTCAATTAATGCTCATCCAGTAAGAATCTATGGTGAGGGTAATCAATCTACAGCATTTCAATTTGTTTTAGCATATGGAAATAATTTATTATTTGAAGTGATTGAACCAACAAATTTTACTATACAAATTTATAGTGATAATGTAGTTGCAAATGATAGAGCATACCACATTATTGGTTTATTTGAAGGAAATGGCTATGATAATGAGGCGAGATTTTTTGTTGATGGTATAGAACAAACCAATGCCGAACCCATAAGTAGACAACCGGGTAATGCTGATTTAAATTTAAGAGCTGCTGGCACGTTTGGTGATTCTACAGCAACTGTGGGTGTTGGAGGTGGTGTTGTTCTTCTTCAAGGCCCAACTGACGGTAGTTATAATCATTGGGCGTCTTGGGGTGATACTGTAAATGCCGAATTGACTGCAACTGAAATTCGCGAAGAATTATTTGAAAAGGGTGCTCTACCTGGTACAACTATTAGTGCTGGTACAGAAGCTGTAATGCAAACTGCGTTGGATTTACTTGCAAATACTGTTCGTGGTGATGAACCATTAAATATTGAAGTACAAGCAAATACTGGTGATACCGATTTTACATTAACAGCCGATAATATAACCCATGATTCTCTTGCATCTATACATGTTCGTTACATGGGTACTGCTATATTAACTTGGCGGAATGACAATGGATCTGATGCAAGTATTTTTTCAACACCCAATGGTGGTACTGTTTTAGTTGAAACTGAAACAAATTTAACAATCAATGGACTTCAAAATCCAACCGAAGTAAGAATATACGATGCAGGTACTGTAACTGAAATTGGCGGCCAAGAAGATGTAACAACAGGCACCTTTTCAGTAGATTTATTTGAAACTTCTGTAGATATTCGATTTGTTTCTTTGAATTATAAAATTTTTACTCTATATACAGTAGATACATCTGCTGATTTAGCATTGGAAATTACACAAATTTTTGATAGGAATTATGTAAACGCATGATTGATACATGGACAGACCCAACTACTGGCCTTATATGGTATGATTATAATGATCTCACCATGTATACTTGGCATCATTTACCATTATTTGATACAGACATGGAAGGCTTTAAAGTGGCTTCTATTCAACAATATATGTCGCTGATTAATTTTGATAAAGAATTTTCTGGAATTATTAAAGCAGACTGTCCACTGGCGGTTAATAAAGGATTGTATTGGGCCAGAGATGATAGATATGAAACCACAGCATTCTCAATGGATTTCTCGGTAGGCCAAATTTTGCTTACAACAAAAGAAAATATACGTTATGTACTCGTATGTAAGGTGCCTGCATAATGGCTGCTGGCGACATATACATTCGTAGAAATGATGCAGAAACCACAGCTGTACCTAATGCTGGTAGTAATCTAGACACAAAGTGGGATACAGAAGTAACGGATATAGGTAGTTCTATTACATACGCCGCGGGCACTGGATATTTCCAAGTAGATACTGGTGTTTATTTAATTCTTTATTCTGAAAAATTTAATACAACAAATGTTACTAATAACGAACGAGTTGAAATTCAAGGCGAAATTCATATAAGTGGCACTGGTGTAGTCGGTGGTTGGGCTCAAGATATTATTCGTAAATCGAGTGGTGACCAAGACGCCCGTGTTTCTGGACAAACTATTATTGATGTTACATCTGATAACACTGATATATTCTTTAGATTTTATCGTACCGACAACTCAACATCTGGAATTGTTAATAGAGCACCAGGGTTTGGTGGAATCATTATACTTGAATTAGATACATCAGATGGGTTTGGGATGTATTCGACATCAGCTACTGAAGCAACAAGTACAACGACCGAAAGAACATTAAACATTAATACTAATGATCGCCAAGACACTGGATTCAGTAGAACAGGTGCTGTAGTTACTCTAACTAATGCGGATCGTTATATCATGCATTATACATTAGATTTTAGTGAAACAACAACGAGTCGCGAAGACGTAATTTCTAGAATAACACGCAATGGTACAACAACTGAGGTTGTTGGGTCAAATGGATATTGTTATCTTCGTGGCTCTGATGGATGTCAAGATGGTGCAATTTCCTGGACTGGATTAGTTGATGTATCAGCTAGTGATACATTTCAAGTAAGATGGCAAGCTCCGCAAAGTGCTACAATTACCGCAGCTGCTGGTGCTCAATTTAGAATATGGCGATTACCAACTGGCACAGATGTTGCTTTTATGCAAGCAACTACTGGTGATTATAATTCTAGTGGTGTGTTCACATGGGATACACTTCCCACAATAGACACAGCATCATTTACAGCAACCGCTGGTAATAGCAATATTGATATAGATCAATTTGATTTTGCACTCATTTTTGCAAATTTTCACAATGATGCGCCGGATAGTGTACAAAGGGCCGTGCCTGAAATAAAATCTAGTGTTAATAGTGTTTTAGGTACCAACGCAGTATCTGGAATGTATCATCGCAATTCGGGTAGTTCTGGCGTATGTGCAGTTACATTATCTGATATAAGATTAACAGATCCAAATGATAGTGTAGAAATTGATATTCTACCAACAGCTGCATCGGGAGCTGTTAACAATGACTCTGGTCAATTTTCTATAATTTCATTAGAATCAGCCTATGGCCCGTATACATTCCCACCAGCACCTATTACATTTTCTGGAGATAATAAATTTTTATGGGGCGAAAATAGTATAATACTCACTGGTGGTGGATTTGAAGCAGTACAAGGTACTGGTAAAGTTGAAATTTGGGATGATGTAAGTGGTACGACTAAAGTTTCACAAACAATCACTGCATGGGGTGCTACAAGTATCACACTCAATTCAGTACAGGGTGGACTACCAAATAACACTATAGTATATGTAGTCGTGACAACTAATGGCGGGCTGGAGAGTTCTACTCTTGCTGTGAATGTAGGTTTACTCGCATATAACACTGAAATGCTGGCTCTAAATCCAGATCATTTCTGGCGTCTAAATAACGTATATGATGATACAGGCGTTACAGGTCCCGTAAGAAATATGACAAGCGGAGTTATTGGTACGTTTTCGTTTTCAACAACTAATTTGACTGATGATAATACGCACTCTCTCATTTGGGATTCAGTAACACAAAGAAGAGAAATAGCTGATAGTGCTAATATGAATATCACTATCAACAGCGCAGAAAGAACTATAGGATGTTGGATTCAGGTTTCAAGTATTCAAACTGCGCTTTCGGCTATTTGGAAAGAAGGCGGTGGTGTACAAAATCTTGCTTTTCTTATGGGCATGGGTAATGTATTACTAGCTCAGCTCGCTGACATTGCTAGTACACGAGATAATGTTCAATGTTTTTCTGATTTCAAACTTAATGTTGATAGACCTTATCATATATGCATGAGATATACACACACCGAGGCCACTAAGGAATTTAGATTATACATCGATGGCGTTGAACAAACAAGAAGTGATGGAAATCCAATGACTATTGGTATTTTTGATAGTCATAGTGGTGATGTAACTTGGGGTGATCCTGACAACAATCTAGAAACAGGTGGTACCGATATTACATATAATGGAAAAGATGATTTGTTACTGAGTGATTTCGCAACCTGGAGTGATAACTCTACCGGTGGCGGTGCTAGAAATAAAGTAACTGAAATACGTGATATTATGTTTAGACGTGGTGCTACTGCGAATGCAACAATAGTAACTGCCAGTAATAGTGCTATGCAAACTTCTTTAGATAATACAGCAAATACTAGAGTTGATTGGCCTCTATCTTATAGAATTGAAAATTCTGATCTTGGTGGTAATTTAGAGTTGATATTAACAGATAAAACATTTGACAGTAGAATAACTGAACACGTCGAATGGAGAGGCCCCGGTGTATTAACATTAGTCAACATTAATTCTAATTGTGATTCTGGTAAGACATTTACAACCTCTGGTGGTACCGTTGTAGTCGAGACACCGCCCACATTAAATATCACTAATTTACAGAACAATACTGAAGTAAGAATTTATGAGGGTGGGACTGTAACAGAACTTGTTGGTGAAGAAAATATAACAACTGGTTTATTTTCTAATCAAATCAGAGTATCAAATGTCGATATACAGGTCATATCAGAACTTTATGAGAATTTAAGATTCGAGGCTGTTGATATGACGAGTGGTGATGTAAGTATTCCAGTCAATCAACAATTGGATAGAACATTTAACAACCCATGAGGATGATATGATATGTATGCAATTAAAATGATGAATTTTTATGTTCGTATTTCAGATGTATTTGAGGAAGATGAAAATAATTTGATTCAAAGAGTTGAATATGTAGAAAAAGATAATGCAACAATGTATGAGAGTGTTAGCGAAGCCGCTCTTGCTGCAGAAGCTATGGCTATTTCTGGTTTTGATGTGAGTAAAATATAATGCATAATGCATTGATAAATACACAATTAGGGTATAAGGGTTAAAAACATGTCATCAACATTCGTACAAGTACCACCTCAAAGCACAGGCAAGAGAGTTGCGACTGTTGCTAGAAGTGAAATAGTCTATGATAATTTAACCGCACCTATTAGTGTCCGAGATGTTATCACTGGCGCGACATCCGCGGGGATTCTGTTGACATTCGGGTCTTTAATATCAATTGGATTGCGGATGATTTCAAGGCTTTCACAATTCCATCAGCAGATACAAACGTCCCAATTGCACAACGTCTAGACAGAGTTTACAGTAATCCAACATAATAGTTGATTATAAATATATGAATAAATATTATAAAACAGAATTCGGAGTAAAGTAAATGGCAGGTGAACGCAAATATACAAGAATACCACCTGAAAGCACTGGTGATCGTGTGTATATGATACACACCGCCGAAGTTAATTATGACGGTAAGGACGTCGCCCACGTTTGGCAAGTGGGTGAATTTTATACTATCACGGGTAATGGCGGTGATACGTTTAATGTGCATTTGCATGGGGTATATGAAGCCACCACCACTACAGGAAGGTTATCTGTACACTATTCAAAAGCAGCCAAAGAAAGTGGAAGTATAGCTGCTGATGATCAAAGCATAGAATATAATAGTTCTCCTATTGCGACAGTTCTTGGAGACGCATATGATCTTTACACTCCTGCTCAACAAATCGTAGGTTTTGGCAATCCAGAGTATGGATTGAATGTTGATAGATATGGATCAGCATTAACAACCTTTGCAGAAGGCGATCCAGAAGTAACAGTTTTTGGTAAGTTGCGGGTAACTAATCCTAGACTTTTGGCTAATTATGATTTCACGAATTCGAAATTAAAAGATCAATTTGTAAATTCAAACGAGGGCGCAGGAGTAACAGTAACATACGATGAAGATAATGGTTATGTAAGACTGTATAATCCTGACTCAGCGGCCTTTGCTCGTTCCACGCACACATCAAACTTATTTCACGCAATGACTCATGGCACCGGAATGTATTATGTATTTGGTGTTAGATTGGGTGATACCGGAAAAGATTATGTAATTAGAAATTGGGGACCGTTTGACGCAACAGATGGATTCTTTTTTCAGCAAAACGGCACTACATTGAATGTTGTTCATAGATCGACATTTGCCGCAAAATATGAACATACCGCCGCTCAATCAACTTGGAATAGGGATACGCTAGACGGAACAGGAGGCGCGGCCAATCCTTCGGGCATGAACCTAGATGTAACTAAGTCAAATATTTATTGGATAGATTTTCAAAATCTCGGTGCTGGTACAGTTAGGTACGGAGTTTTCTATAAAGGTCGGCGCATTGTATGTCATACCATGAGTATGGAAAACGGAGCGGGACATGCCGGTTCTGGAAATACGAATGCACTAAGAAATCAACATAGACCTTTATGTTTCGCCCAAGCGCTAACGGGTGCTGGTACGCCGGGAAGTGCTTCTGAAATGTTTGCATTAGGCGGCGCTGTCTATTACGAAGGCACTGACGATCCTCTCGTTTACGCACAACAATATTCACGATCTACAGTTACTAAAGTCTTTGGCGCACCACAAGATAAACCTTTCCATAGAACATATCAAAGCGATGGCGGATTGCCGGGAACTGTGGCGGCTAATAGTTATTCTAGCGATACCGCTACACAATATCAGTTTTCAATTTCTCCAATACAATTTTATACAAATTCAGGAACTCCGGGTAAAGAAAACCATAGTGTTTATCAGCCTCTAAAATTTTACTTTGGTTGTTATGATGCTATCACTGGCGCGCCTAGATCTGTACAAATAAGACTTTTTTCTGGATGTAGCATACGTGGCCGAGAGTATGGTTTACCTTCTGTTAGTGCCTCTACGGTTGCACTCGATCACGCGGGAGATCATATTTCGCATGGACCAGAAATTGCTAGAATTACGGTAACTGGAGATCAAGTGCTGGAGTTTACTTCCAGTGATAATTCTTATCAATATAATACAGTAAGAAATACATCAGATCAGGCGTTTGCTAGAAACTTACAACCACTTGCTGAGTTTAAAACAGATGACGACAAATATAGTACCGGCGCGAGCCGAGTAAAGGTTACTATAAAAGAACATCCTATATTTGGTACTAACACTCATTTCTTTGAAGATAAACAGCCTATAGTTATTTCGCAAAATAACGCAGGATTTGCTTTTACTGCTTTTGCGGGAACTAATGCTCTAAAAACTTCAGCGCCCGGCGGCTATGCTTCAGTCGATTATTCTACCGACACTACAAATTGGTATTATCTGAGCATTATCGGCAATGCCGAAGCTTGGTTATATAATTCACTTGCAGATCTTGACAACGATAGAACTGTACGGGTAGTAACTGTGTCTGGAGTAGGAACAACAGCGGTCGGAGATACTTTTACAGTTACTACCGCTGGTGCCGCAATCGGTGCAACTGCTACGGTTATTAAAATAGTAGGTAATGATTTATATATTGTTGGTAGAAGTCTCGCTACTGCGGACGCAACTACAGCGGTGATTTCATCGCTCGACGTAGGACTAGTTTTGGGGTCTTTCGATACAACCACGGGTGGCGCAACTGTTGGCACAATTACTTCTATCGCATTAAATACGATAGATACTGACTTAAAAGATTATTGGACATCCTTGATGGCCTTCGGAGCACAGACAACAGATTCCACAACCAATCTCGGATTAAGCGCCGTTGAAACTTTATCAGATCCAGATTTATCTTTATATGGTGCACCTCCACCAAGACAAGCTTGGATAGTTATGGCGAAAAACGTATCATCAACTACGCCAGACGAAGATGGCGATGCTCTAGCAAGCCCATTAAATAATGCAATATTGAAAACGACTGTCGTTTGGCGAGAAAGAGCTTTGTAATGCCATCATTAGTTTTCAATTATGGAAATTGGCAGTTTTGGGGTGCCTACGCTCCACCATTATATCTTGGTGAACAAAAAGTCACCTTTGATGGTCCTAATAAAATTATTATCGTAAACGAAGGTGTCACTGAATTAGATTTCCGTGTTGACGTTTATTCTGCATGGAAAGAATGGACATTAGATCCAAATCAAATTAATTTGAAATGGGAACAAGTATTGAGCGCGGTTGGTGGTGACCCACTTCCTGGTGATCGTGTTCTTGGTACCACATACTTCCTAGAAAACGGTTGGCGTATGCGTACATGGGAAGGTAACCATTCTCTTACAGTTACAGGTAATGTGTTTACTAGTGAAGGTGAACCTATTTTTGTGAATACTTTAAATCCATGGACAATTACAATTAACCTGAACACATCTACACTAGTAGAAACAATACTACCTTCACTGTCGCTTGGTTCTGGCGATATTGCTGGTATCGCTGATGCGGTCTGGGCTGAAGTGCTTTCTGGTACTGCGGCAGGTACAAGACTCGTTGAACTAGCCGACGCCGTTGCTGCAGCAAATACATCATTGACAGCAACAGAAGTTTGGAGTTATATCATTGACACTGGTAAAAATCAAGCTGCTGGTGATAAACTTAAAAAGATTGCGACAAAAACACAAGACTTGGCGTTATCTTAGTTTTTATAAATAGATTAATAGATATTTAAATAGGAGTATTACAATGTCAACTAAAGAAGCACTTGAAGCACTTATCGGAGGACAGGCCTTTGAGTTTCGTTCAAAGATTGAAGATGAACTTGCTGCTCGTTCATTAGAGGCGATTCAAACAAAAAGATTTGAAGTAGGTGCTTCTATGTTCGAGGAAGAAGAAAACGTCGAAGAATCGCTTTCTCCTGATGCAAAACAACAGCGTTATTCTGATATTAAGAAAGCCGCATTATCAAGTAAAAAGAATCAAGCTTTGAAATCTGCGGAAAATAAAGCAGCTGCAAGAGCAAAGAAAGACATTGTAGATGAAGAGGACTAAAAATGAACTATTTAAAACTCATGTCTATTCTATCTGAAGCTGATGCTGACGAATACGGTGTTTCAACTCAGAAGAAAAAGAAAGACGAGAAAGACGATTACACTCGTTCAAAGGCCGATCAAGCATTCAAAGATATGCACAAAGTTGATATAACAACCGAAAAAGATTTTGAATCACTTGGTCCAATCACAACAAAACATGTCGGCGACCATAAAGGCCAACCTTCAAATATCAATATTGGTGATGCTACACAACAATCGCCTTTGAAAAAGTTTGATATGGGCGGTATTGGTAAATCATCTTATCGTAAGATTGATAAAACCGAAGGTCAGAAAGCCATGCCTAAAGTGGACGATGGTGCTACTAAAGTTTTGAGAATGAAAGAAGAATCTGAACAACTTGATGAACTGTCACCAAAGACATTGAACAGTTATGCTACAAAGGCACAACCAGATATTCGTAAACAATCTCTTGATCCAGAAAAGAGAAAGAAAAGAGCAAAGATGGTTGGTCTTGCAAGATACAAGGCAGCAACAACAATAAAGCCTAACGTGAATAAGGAGTGATATAAATGGCTACTGATATTACAGTAAGACAAAGTTCTGGCAGCCGAGGTTCTGGCATTGTAGTTATTCGTTCAGATGTTACGGGTGGTTTACTTTTAAATACATCAGGAGCAGTCGAAGGCGCCAATTCTGTAGGAGAAACTGTAGTTAGTATGACTATTGCTCACATAGCATGGACTGGTGAATGGACAATAAAAAGAGGTGACGATACGGTATTTTCAACACCTACTGGTTCTTGGGGACAATATGATTTTGCGGACGAACAATTAAAATTAGAAATTCCTGCACAAGAAACTGCAAATGTTGTGTTCGCCGCTGGCGCTGGTGCTAATTCAATTATAATCAAAATGCACAAGAGATCGGGAGCATCATAAAATGAAACTCATCACAGAAGTATATGATCAAGACATAGAATACCTTACCGAAGCAACAGAAGACGGTAAGAAAAATTATTACATCGAAGGTGTATTCATGGAAGGCGATATTAAAAACAGAAATGGTCGTCTTTATCCTATGACTACTTTATCAAAAGAAATGAATCGTTACAACGAACAATATGTAAATAAAAATCGCGCCTATGGTGAGTTGGGTCATCCAGATGGTCCTACCATTAATCTAGAACGTGTTAGCCATATGATTAAATCTCTTCGTCAAGAAGGTAATCAAGTCATTGGTAAAGCGAAGATTATGGAAACACCGATGGGATCTATTGTAAAGAATTTGATGAACGAAGGCGCTAAGCTTGGCGTTTCATCAAGGGGTATGGGTTCACTTGTACAGAAAAATGGTTTGAATGAAGTACAAGGCGATTTCATGCTTGCAACAGCTGCGGATATTGTCGCAGATCCATCTGCGCCAAATGCATTTGTAGAGGGTATTATGGAAGGTGTTGAGTTCTATTATGATTCAGATCGAAAGACTTGGATTTCAGAACAGATTAAAAATGAAGTAAAGAAGATGAGTGTGAAAGAACTGGAAGAACAAAAGCTTTTTCTGTTCAAACGTTTCATCAATAATTTGTAAAATTTAAATATTATAAATAAGTAATAAATTGTAAATTATTCTCAATAATCAAGGAGAAAAACATGTCCGATTACGAAAACCATGAAGATGAGAACATTGATGAACTTTCAGAAGTAAAGGCATCAATGGGTGATCCATCTGAAGTTGCAGATCCAGTAACAAAAGGCAATAATAAGTCTAAAGTTGCTATGAGGGGTTCTGCAAAGGCTGCTAAATTAAAGGGTGTAGAAGATAAAGAAGATACTACTTCATTGAATCTTCCTGTAAAAGAAAGCAAGTTTGGTATGTTGAATGCCATGATTGCTGAAATGCAAAGAATGTCCCACGAAGAAGTAGAAGAAATCTATACTGCTTTTGCCGAAGGCGCAGAAATGGACGACGAAGATTACGAAGCTTCTGATAAAGAACCAGTATATTCCTTCAACGCGGAACAAGAAGTTGCTTCTATCTTTAACGGTCAAGAGCTGACTGAAGAAGGTATGAGTAAAGCAGCTACTATCTTCGAAGCTGCTGTCGCGTCAAAGGTCAACGAAGAAGTTGAGTCATTTGTTGCAGCTGCTGCTCAAGAATTAGAAGAAGAGAAAATGTCAGTTGTTGGTACTCTTGAAGAGCAAGTAAGTTCATATCTCGATTATGTTACTAACGAGTGGATTGAACAAAACGAGCTTGCTGTAGAACAAGGTATCAAGAATGATATTGTAGAAGATTTTATGGGTTCCATGAAGAATTTATTTGTTGAGCATTACATTGAAGTGCCAGAAGAGAAGCAAGATGTTGTTGAGCAGTTAATGTCTCGTGTTGCTGACTTAGAAGAAAGTCTGGATGTTGTCATGGAAGAAAACTTCGAAATGAATGATCTTATTGCTGATACAGCAAAGAATGCGATTTTCGCCGATGTTGCAGAAGATATGGTCGGAACTGATGCGGAAAAACTGCGCGAATTTTCAGAATCAATTGAAGCAAATAATGCTGATGATTTTCAAGCAAAACTTGAAACTCTGAAAGAACATTATTTTGGTTCAGAATCTGTCTCACCAACTGCTTCAGTTGTGTTGCGTGAAGATTTCGAACCTTATGTTGAAATTAATGAAGAATCTGTTAATGTTGCTCCCGAGATGCAATCTTATATGGCTGCAATTTCCAGAAACGTCAAAAAGTAGTATTTTATAAATAATATAACATTGAATAAAGACAAAAAAACCTCAACAAGGAGAACTAACAATGTCAGTTAATACTTTAGTAGAAAAGTGGCAACCGATTCTGGAACATCCAGATCTGCCAAAAATAGAAGATACTCACAAAAGAGAAGTTGTTGCACAACTCTTGGAAAACCAAGAGTTAGATGCTCGCCAAAATATGTCTGGTGGTTATAACACACCTACTCTGCTTGGTGAAACACCAATTAACGCAATGGGTACAGCTGATGGTGCCGGTGGTACTACTGGTCAGGTAGATGTTTTTGATCCAGTTCTTATCTCACTGATTCGTCGTGCTGCTCCTCAAATGATCGCATATGATATTTGTGGTGTTCAACCAATGACTGGTCCTACTGGACTTATCTTCGCAATGCGTTCACAGTACGCTGCAAATACAGCTGGTACAGGTACTGCGGCTGCTAACGAAGAACAAAAACGTGCAGAAGCATTCTTCAACGAAGCTGATACCAACTACTCTGCAACAGCCAACAACAATATTGGAGGACCTGGATCACTTGGTTCAACATTGTCTGACACAGATGCTGGCAATCAATCAGATCCAGCAAGAGGACAAGGTGGTACATATTCACTTCGTCAAGCAATGGGAACAGCTCTTGCTGAAAATCTCGGCGCAACAGATAACGGTTTCTCAGAAATGGCATTCTCAATCGAGAAGGTTTCTGTTGTTGCACAATCGCGTGCTCTGAAAGCTGAATACACAATGGAACTGGCACAAGATCTGAAAGCAGTTCATGGTCTTGATGCAGAACAAGAGTTGTCAAACATTTTGTCGACTGAAATTCTTGCTGAAATCAACCGCGAAGTTGTTCGTACAGTTAATGTTGTTGCTAAAGATGGTGCACAAGATAATGTTGCTTCACCTGGTACTTTTGACCTTGATGTTGACGCAAATGGTCGTTGGTCTGTTGAACGCTTTAAAGGTTTGATGTTCCAACTGGAACGTGAAGCTAACGCGATTGCAAAAGCAACTCGTAGAGGTAAAGGTAACTTGATCATCTGTTCATCTGATGTTGCTTCTGCTCTTCAGATGGCTGGTGTTCTTGATTACACTCCTGCTCTTACAAACAGCATGTCTGTAGATGACACAGGTAACACATTTGTTGGTGTTCTGAATGGTCGTTTCAAAGTCTACATTGATCCATATTTCCAATCATCTGCTGGTCTTCAGTACGTTAACGTTGGTTATAAGGGTTCAAATGCATTTGACGCTGGTCTCTTCTACTGCCCATACGTTCCATTGCAAATGGTTCGTGCAATCGGTGAAGAAACTTTCCAACCTAAGATTGGTTTCAAGACTCGCTACGGCATGGTCTCAAATCCATTCGCGGGTGGTGCAACTCGCCTGGAAGGTGCATTGACAGCGGCATCAAATCAATACTACCGTCTGTTCGGTGTGAAGAACCTGATGTAAGAAAAAGATCTCCATTAAGGAGACATTTTAAGGGGCACTTCGGTGCCCCTTTTTTTTGTTTATAAATAGTTAAAAAAGTGGATATAATTATGTCTGAACTCACCGCAAATAAAAACTTTCTTTCACCACTAGGATTTAGATTTGTTCTTCAAAGAGCTCCTAACCTAGAATTCTTTTGCCAAGAATTTACATTACCAGAAATATCAATTGAAGATGTAAATCAAGAAACGCCCAATTTAAGACTGTATCGTCCCGGCACAAAGTTAGAATATTCTCCTTTAAATGTGGAATTCATCGTTGATGAAGATTTATCAAATTATAAAGAAATACAAGAATGGTTATTTGGCTTAGGTTCTCCTCAAAAAACTCAACAATTTCAAAATCTGAGACAACAAGAGGTTATAGGTGAACCCGGTGGTATTGTTTCAGATGGTACACTTGTTGTTTTAACTTCAAATCATAATGCAAACATAGAAATTGTTTTTAGAAACTTATTTCCTATCTCACTTTCTCCTTTAAATTTCACAACCACGTCATCTGATGTAGACTACATAAAAGCAACTGCTACATTTAGATATAACGCATTTACCTTTGTGGGCTCTTGACAAACGGTTCACTCTATGATATAATAGCTATGTTGTTTTCGATAATAGGATAATATAATGGACATTGATGAGATAATTAAAGAGTGGTCTAATGATTGCGTTGTAGATGAAACGAATTTATCAGCTGCTAGTACGAATATACCTATTCTACATGCCAAATATATAACTATGTATACGAATGCTAGATTGCGTAGAACGAGGCTATATGAGAAAAGAAAAGAGGCTAAAAGAATTCTGACAGAATATTACTCTGGTGATTTGAATAATCCACAAGATTTGAATATGATTCGTAGAGAACCTTTTAGTAAGAAATTATTAAATCAGCAAGTACAAACATATGTTGATGGTGATAAAGAAATGATTGAAATGAATTTAAAGGTTGGTTATCAAGAAGAACTAATTAAATTATTAGAAGACATTATTAAATCAGTACATACACGAGGTTTTGTTATTAAAAATTCTTTAGACTATCAGAGATTTATGAATGGTGGTTGAAATATATACTTTATGGATAAAATGAATAATTTTAACGGTGAATACCTAACAATATCAAAAGACACTTGCAAATACTATCACGACCACTTGGAACGCTATATGTACATATATAGTCCAGAGTATAGATATACTACAGAAGAAGTTCATGCAATGAGCGTATTAAAGGCTCTAATTTCTTTATTAGGAGAACCATTAATAGATAGACACCACGATCCTGTTGTTCATCCGATTCAATATGAGTTAAATTTGTAAAAGGTCAAGTCGTTTTGAATTGGCAATTATCCATATGCCAGCGTTGTGGTCGGGAATCTTATATCTATTTATAAAAATGGAAATCACAATGACTGACATTCTAAGAATTACAAAATTAAATGAAGTGAACATGCGGGTAGATGCTGAATCAGGTATTCGTATGGAATTAAGTGATAAGCTCACATTTGAAGTTCCTGGTGCTAAATTTATGCCCAGCGTGAGAAACCGCGTGTGGGATGGTAAGATACGATTGTTAAATGCTATGACTGGTGAGCTCTATGTTGGTTTGTTACCAGAAGTATTAGAGTTTGCAAAGGCCCGCGGTTACGAATGCATTGTAGATGAAAGTTTATCAAAACAAGAAGACTTTACACTGAATAAGGCCGAAGAGTTTGTAAAAGATTTATCATTACCTTTTGAACCAAGAGACTATCAGTACAACAGTTTTGTTCATGCGGTACAAAACAATCGCGCACTGGTGTTGTCTCCAACTGGTAGTGGTAAATCTTTTATAATCTATTTGTTGGTCAGATACTATGCAAAGAAAACACTTATTATTGTACCAACAACAAGTTTAGTATCACAATTAAGAAAAGACTTTGTTGCCTATGGACTGAATGATAAATATATACATACAGTAACAGCAGGTAGTGAGAAGGGTTCAGACAAACCTATTGTTATTAGTACATGGCAATCTATTTACAAACAACCGAAGAAATACTTTTTACAATATGATGTTGTGATTGGCGATGAGTGTCACCTGTTTAAATCCAAATCTCTTACCTCAATTATGACAAAGTTACTTACCTGTAAATATCGTTTTGGATTTACTGGTACCCTTGACGGTACATTAACAAATGAACTTGTTTTGCAGGGTTTGTTTGGCGAAAAGAAAATGTACACTAAAACTAAAAAACTCATTGATGAGAAAAGATTAGCACCTTTTAATATTAAATGTTTAGTTTTAAAACATAAAGAAGAGGAAGCGAAAGATGTTATCAATAGAAATTATCAAGATGAAATGGATTACTTGGTCTCACATGATAGGAGAAACAGTTTTATCACTAATCTTGTTCTTAGTCTTAACGGGAACAGTTTACTCCTTTTTCAATACGTAGAAAAACACGGAAAAATACTGAATGATTTAATTAAAACTTCAGCTCCAGATAGAGAAATATATTTTATACATGGAGGAGTGAATACAGAGGAAAGAGAATATGTGCGTAAACGAGTTTCGGAAAAAAACGACATTATTATCATTGCTAGTTATGGTGTTTTTAGTACCGGTATTAATGCTCCTAATCTCCATAATATTATCTTTGGTAGTCCTTCTAAGTCTCGTATACGTAATTTGCAGTCGATTGGTCGAGTGCTTCGTGTCAGTGAAGGAAAGGATCAAGCAGTTCTTTATGATATAGCTGACGATTGTAAATACAAATCAAAAATGAATTTTACATTGAAACACTTTGTAGAAAGAGTACGCATTTATAAAGATGAAGAATTTCGATTTAAAATTTATAATATTGAAATTTAATGGTTGACAGACCATTGAAAATATGTTAAAATAGGACTCATAGTATGGATAAAGTAATGTATTTGAAGATGGTCACCGGTGAAGATTTAATCGCGACTGTTGATAACAGTCAAATATTTGATGATGTAGATGAATTAGAAATTATAGAACCCTTTGTTATACGCATTTCAAAGTCACATGGATTTTATGAATACTCTGCTGTAAGATGGGGTATGTTTTTGAGTGAAAAACATGATCAAACATTTTATGTACTAACAAAACATATTTTGATTTATGGTGACGCAAATCAACAAGCAAAAGATATGTACGACGGTTGGATAAATGAATCTACTAGCTCTACGGCCATTACAATGTCTAACAACGATTCATCCTCATTCGATCCGGATCCATCCGATATGAATGAGGATGAATTAGAAGCATATAAAGAAATGTATAGGGAATATTTAAAAAAGGTACATTAGATGGCAAAAAATCATTATGTGAATAACAAAGACTTTTTTGCAGCAATGGTAGAATTTAGAAATTCTGTTATCATTGCTAAGGCTGAAGAGAAATCAAGGCCGCGAGTTACAAATTATATAGGACATTGTATTAAAGAAATAGCTGTAAATTTGGCACGAAAACCCAACTTCATGAATTATCCCTTTAAGGATGAAATGATAGGCGACGGTATTGAAAATTCTTTAATGTACATAGATAATTTTAATCCAGAAAAATCTAAAAATCCATTTGCTTATTTCACGCAAATTATATATTATGCATTTTTAAGAAGAATACAGAAAGAAAAAACGCAACTATATACAAAATATAAATTGATGGAAGATATGGATTGGCAGACCTATGAGAAAGGCTTCGGTGATTCTCCTGTAGAAATTAAACATGAACATACTGATTGGTCACAAGAATATATTTCACGATTTATTGTAGATTTTGAGAATAATAAACGTAGAGAAGTAAAAAAAAGGAACGCCAAAAATGATAGTACCGCATCAGATCCAGGAGTGGATAAATGAATTGAACAATAAGCGTTCAAACGAAATGACGCGTTTGACTTATTTACAGAAGTTAGAAGATCTGAACGGTTTAATCCATAAAGCAATTATGGGTTATAAAAGTAATAAGAAAATGAATAAATCGTTAGAAACTTGGAAATGAAGGGTTACATACATCTACATGTGAATGGACATTTTGTAAATTATTATATAGATGGTATTGGAATTAGGTTAGAAGATTTTATAGTGAATAAATTAGTGAATATAAACGATGTTACATATCTCGTAAAAAAGATTGAGCCTCTTATTGTAGGACCAAATGCTGTGTCTATGACATATGTGTATGTTGAAGAATGAATCTTGATGACTTTAAGAATGTGAGAAAAGAAATAATGAAAGTAGTGATTAGAAATAAGGCTTGGTATTTTTTATGAAAATAGCTTTGATTACTGATCAACATTTTGGTGCTAGAAACGATAGTTTAGTATTTGTTGATCATATGGAAAAATTCTATAACAATGTTGTTTTTCCTTTTTTAATTGAAAATAAAATTGACACTGTTATTGACCTCGGTGATACTTTTGATAGAAGAAAATTTGTCAACTTTAATACCTTGGATTCTGCGAAAAAAATGTGGTTTGATCGGCTAAGAGATTGTAATATACATTTACATTCGCTCGTTGGTAATCATACGATATATTTTAGAAATACCAATGAATTAAACACAATAGATCAATTGTTTAAAGAATATGAAAACATCACGGTCTATTCAGAACCAACTGATGTTTCTTTTGGTAATCTGAAGCTTACGATGATGCCATGGATTCATAATATGAACTATGCGGATTGTATGGAACATATCGCGAATACGGATACTCGTGTATTGTTTGGTCATCTTGACTTGAGTGGTTTTGTAATGCATCAAGGTGTAGTGCAACATCATGGTATGGACACCAAGCCATTTGAAAAGTTTGAGTTGGTGTGTTCAGGTCATTTTCACCACAAGTCGCGTAAGAATAACATTCAGTATCTTGGCAATCCATTTGAGCTGACTTGGGGTGACTTTAACGATGCTCGTGGTTTCCATTTGTTTGATACAGAAACGCTTGATCTAAAGTTTATACAAAATCCATACCGTATGTTCTATAAGGTATTCTATGATGATACCGATAAAACAATGGATGAAGTGGTAGAAAAAGATTTTACAAACTACGAAAACACTTATGTAAAAGTGATTGTACAGAACAAATCAAACCCATACTGGTTTGATTTGATGTTAGATAAACTATATAAATGCAATCCAGCAAATGTAAGTATCGTAGACGATAACAAAAATCTTGGTGAAATAGACGATGAAGAAATCGTAAACGAGGCTGAAGATACACTGACAATTATGCGTAAGTATGTGGGTAGTTCCAGTCTAAATGTAGATGCGGTACAATTAAACACATTACTCACTTCACTTTATAGTGAATCACAGTCATTAGATATAGAATGATTCACTTTGAAAAAATTCGTGAGATATATAGATATTTAATATACGGTGTTAGGCCGGTGAATGTTTATATGGACTATTGGTGATGCAATTTTTATTTTTGCATCGAGTTTTATAGCAGGTCTTTATATTTATTTTAGTATTAAAGACTATATAAAACAGAAATTATGCAAACATGAACGTACATATAAGCAGTTAGGCGGAAGGCTAGATACAATATGTAAAGATTGTGGTAAAAAGGTGAACTAAAATCATACACTTTGAAAATATAAAATTTAAAAATTTCCTATCAACAGGAGATGTTTGGACGCAGATTGATTTGTCTCGTAGTTCAACCACACTTGTTCTTGGAGAAAATGGTTCCGGTAAATCAACAATGCTTGACGCCTTGTGTTTTGCGTTATTCGGTAAACCGTTTCGTAAAATCAACAAACCACAGTTAGCTAATTCAATCAACGAAAAGAATTGTTTGGTTGAAGTAAACTTTCGTATTGGTACTAACTCGTATCGTGTGTTGCGTGGTATCAAACCAGCAAAGTTTGAAATTTACTACAATGATGTTTTGTTAGGCCAAACTGCTGCGGTAAAAGATTATCAAGAACACCTTGAAAAGAATATTCTGAAACTGAATTATACTTCTTTCACACAAGTTGTTATTCTTGGTTCTTCTACATTTATTCCTTTCATGCAACTGTCGGCACAGGCTCGTCGTGAAGTGATTGAAGACCTTCTTGATATTAAGATCTTTTCTGTTATGAATGTGTTGCTTAAAACACGCATACAGGAAAATAAAGAATTGTTGAACGATTTGAAATATCAACTTCAAATCGTTCAAGAAAAACGAGCACTACAACAGAAACATATGAAAGAACTTCGTAGTCAAAACGAAGAACGAGTGAATGAAATTAAGAACGAACTTGAAAAAAGTAAACTTCAGATTAATGAATTGTCTTTGAAGAAACATAATATTCTAGTTAAGATTAATGAAAACGAAGAAGCTAAACGGAATAAATATGAAGGTGTATTAAAGAGATTTTCTGATCTAGAGAAATATCAAAGTCAAATACAAACAAAACAAAACAAGTTAATGAAGGATAGAGATTTTTATCTTGTAAATGATAATTGTCTGTCTTGTGAACAATCTTTACCCACGGAGTTTAAAGAAAATAAAATAAAGGTACTACAAGAAAGTATAACAGAATATTCTGTAAATATGTTAAAACTAAAACACGAGTTGGATAAAACTTCTGTGTTTAAAGATGAATTGAAAGTATTAGAAGAACAATACTCAACTCTTGTAGAAGAAAAGTTTAGTTGTGATAAAGATGTTGATAATCACAATAGTTACATACGAAAACTTGAAAAACATTTATCCAGTGTAAGTAAGATTGATATGATGACAACACTGGAAGAACTAAAATTAACCGAAAGTAAGATTATAGAGATAGAAAAACAACGTGAAGAATCAGTAAAACAAAGAGAATTATATACAGTAGCCGCTGAACTATTGAAAGATAAGGGTATTAAAACACAAATTGTGAAACAGTATGTTCCCGTGATGAATAAACTTATTAATAAGTATCTTGCAAAGATGGAATTTTTCGTTAACTTTGAACTTGATGAAAATTTTAATGAAGTAATAAAGTCTCGTCACCGCGATGAATTTAGTTATGCGTCATTTAGTGAAGGAGAAAAGGCTAGGCTTGACCTTGCATTGTTGCTTACTTGGCGTAGTATTGCAAAGATGAAGAATAGTTCTCACACGAATCTGTTAATATTAGATGAAATATTTGACGGTTCGCTTGATAATGTAGGGACTGAAAGTTTAATGGAAATATTGAACGAAGCACAAGACACGAATATCTTTATTATCTCCCACAAAGGTGAGTCACTACAAGATAAGATGCGTTCAATCATTCGCTTTGAGAAACATAAAAACTTTTCTAGGATGGTCGCATGAAAAAATACGGTATAAAAGTAAGAGTATCTAATGAAGAGTATCGTTGGGTACTAAATGGCTCAACAACAAATGTTAGACCAATAGTGTTTGACACAGAACAAGAGTCAATTGACTTTGCAGAAAAAATGCAATGGAAATTGTATGAAGTAGAATTATATCCGTATAAGGAGTTTTAGAGTATGAGTGTGTTGAAAGAATTGGTACCGATGACCGATCCAATACTCAAACAGAGTACGGTTTCTTTTGATTTTGAAAATCCACCAATAGATCCTATGGATCTAGCTGAAGAAATGCGTTATAATATGATCACACATCGCGGTATTGGTCTTGCAGCACCACAGATAGGTTATAATTATTCTGTATTTGCAGTAGGTAACCCTGATGTGGAAGAGAGTATTCTAGTGTTCTTTAATCCAAGAATCGTACACTACTCTGACGATTTAGTTTTAATGGACGAAGGTTGCCTATCATTTCCAGGAATTACTTTTAAAATTAAAAGACCTTCAGATATAAGAATGCGTTTTACTGGAGCCACTGGTATTACAGAGACTATGAGGTTTAACGGTATGACCGCAAGAGTGGTGCAACATGAGTACGACCACTTACACGGAATTACTTTTGATACGAAAATGAGTAAGTTTCATTTAGAAAAAGCAAAGAGGAAGAAGACGCTAAATAATCGCAAGAAGCGAAAAAAACACTTGTCAAGTGTGTGAGAATATGATATAATGGTAAGCATATAATGACGGAGAACAAGTATTATGGTAAAAGAAACCACGAAATATGAAAGTTTAATTGGTGTAAAAGAAAAATCAAACTCCGACTTGTCTGATTTTCTTCCAGAACTTGATGAACTAGAAACTGGTGAGCCATGGAAAAAACACTGGAAAGAAATGCCAGAGTTTGAAAATGACGCGAATCAATCATACAAAACAATTCAACTACATTTTAGAAGTCAAGAAGACTATGAAGAGTTTTGTCGTAAATATAAATCCGTTGATGATGAGATGAATTTTGGTCCTAAAACAAAAAGTATGTGGTATCCTAAAATGGATATAACTAAAAACTCTTTGTTGAGATGGATAGAAGAGGAATGATGGATGTTATTTGATTGTGTAAGTAATATATTTTGTTCTAATGAAAAGTGATAATTATGAGAAACCCTAAACATCCTATCTATATCATATCAAAGGGTCGTCATGAATCCATGCAGACTTCACGAAGTCTTGCAAGAATGAAAGTACCACATTTCATTACTATTGAACCACAAGATTGGGATAATTATGCAGAATCATTAAACAAATTTAATATTAAAGATTATGTGACTTTACTAGAATTACCATTTAGTAATCATGGTGATGGACCAGGTAGAGCTAGAAACTGGTGTTGGGATCATTCAATTGAAAATGGACATGAGTATCACTGGGTTCTTGATGATAACATTCAAGACTTCTATAGATTACATAAGAATGTAAGAATAAGAGTTGAGAGCGGTGCAATATTTAAAGCCGCAGAAGATTTTGTAGAAAGATTTGAGAATGTTCCTATTTCTGGTTTGCAATATAGATTTTTCATTGCACCAAATCAAAAGTATCCACCTTATGTTAAGAACACGAGAATATATTCTACACTTCTAATTAGAAACGATTGTAAACATCGTTGGCGTGGTAGATATAACGAAGACACTGATATTTGTTTGCGAGTATTAAAAGATGGTGATTGCACAATTCAGTTCAATGCGTTTCTTCAGGGTAAATCAGCAACACAAACAGTAAAGGGAGGTAATACAGAAGAATTTTATCACAAAGAGTTTTCAGAAAATGGAGATTTTCAAAAGACTGGATACAATAGTGATGGCACAATTAATAAATCTAAAATGTTAGCTGATTTACATCCAGATGTAGCAAGAGTGGTTTGGAAATATGGTAGATGGCATCATTATGTTGATTATGGTTCTTTCAAGAAAAATAAACTCATATATAAAAGAGATGTGAAAGAAAAATTGAAAAATGTAAATAACAATTATGGTATGAGATTGATTACAAATTATGGAGTAAATGATGTTCAAAACTAATTTTAAGCGTGTGGCTGAATTCATGAAAGCCTTCGGTCAGAATGTGGAGAAAAAACCAAAACTGGTGAATCATGAAACTTCTACACTTCGTTACTCTTTAATCGCAGAAGAACTTGATGAGTTCGGTGAAGCTGTAGAGAAGAATGATTTGGTAGGTATTGCCGATGCACTAACAGACTTATTGTATGTTGTTTATGGTGCGGGCCATGCGTATGGTATTAACCTTGATAAATGTTTTAAAGAGGTACATCGTTCTAATATGAGTAAGTTAGGACCAGATGGTACACCAATTTATCGCGAAGATGGTAAGGTAATGAAAGGTCCTGATTATAGAGAACCTAACTTGGAGAAATTCATAAAATGAGTGTTATACCAAAATCAAGATATGTGCCCGAAGGCAAAATCAACACTTTGTCAGGAAAATTGGGTATAAGAAAGAAAATGTGTAAATGTTGTGGACAAGTAAAAGAACAATCTCTATTTTATCATGAATATAAATCTGAACTTAAATCTTTTGGTGTATGTGTTATATGTGATGATGAACGCCGATCAAGAAATCTTCGGGTTAAAACTGCTGAACGAAATGGAATTTATATAGATAAAAAAACAGAGGAATCTATCGTTAATACTTTGGAATTTTGGATGGAAGATGATTAAAATGAGTGAAATTGACTATAAGTACAATGAAGATAAAATACTGCGCCAGGTTGTTGATTATATAGATAATACATATTCGCAACATTACGCCTTCAATAAAATTGAAGCATCAGAGTTTATTATGGATGCTGGTCATGGTGAAGGTTTCTTTATAGGTAACATTCTTAAATACGCGCAACGATATGGTAAGAAAGGTAAAAGAGAAGATTTCCGTAAAGATTTGATGAAAGTAATTCACTATGCCGTGATGGCCATATATAGTCATGATGAATTAGATACTAAATATTGGAATGAAAATCATGATGATCTTTACAGTAGAAAAAAAGATTGTGAATTAGTGTATGGTAGAAATTATACTCTAGGCGATGATTATGACATACCAAAAGATTATAATAATTACAATGAAGAATATCCAAGTTATTATTGAGGAGAAAATATGGAACTATCAATTGATGTGGGTGAGTTGAGAAAGAGAAAAATCTTTGTTGCGACTCCAATGTATGGAGCAATGTGCGGTGGTCAATACACTAAATCAAGTGTTGATTTGGCAAAACTTGCGATGCATTATGGAATTGAATTAGAATTCTTTTATCTGTTTAACGAGTCTCTTATTACTCGTGCAAGAAACTATTGTGTAGACGAATTTCTTCGTAATGAAAAGTTCACTCACTTGATGTTTATTGACAGTGATATTGGATTTGATCCAAACGATGTTCTCGCACTGGCTGCTGTTGCAGACCCAGACAGCGATAAAGACGTTGTGTGTGGTCCTTATCCTAAGAAAACAATTTCTTGGGAGAAGATTAAACTTGCAGTAGACAAAGGTTATGCGGATGAAAATCCACAAAATCTTAACAAGTATGTTGGTGATTATGTTTTCAATCCTGCAGCAGGACAAACACAGATTGCTTTGAATGAACCAGTAGAAGTGCTTGAAGGTGGTACTGGATTCATGATGATTCAACGCAAAGCTTTTGAGAAATACGAGGCTGCTTATCCAGAGTTTAAGTACAAACCAGATCATGTTCGTACTGCTAACTTCGATGGCACGCGTGAAATTATGGCTTACTTCGATTGTGTTATTGATCCAGACACAAAACGTTATCTTTCAGAAGATTATATGTTCTGTCAATGGGCAAGGAAAGCAGGTATTAAGGTATGGATGTGTCCTTGGATGAAGACACAACATATGGGTTCTTATTTCTTTGGTGGATCTCTTATTGATCTTGCAACAATCGGTGCTAGTGCAACGGCAGATCCTTCTCAAAAAATAAAACAGTAGTTGACTTACTACATGGTATATGATATAATGGTTGTTCATTAATTAATGAGGTGTATAAAATGAAAGTGTCTAATGAAATTTGTGATGTTTTGAAAAGTTTTTCTGGTATTAATCAATCGATTTGGGTAGATGAGGGTAATGTATTGCGTACCATTTCTCCTGCCAAAACAATTCTTGCGAAGGCTACCGTTGAAGAAGATTTCGAAACACCCTTTGGTATCTATGATTTGAATCAGTTTCTTGGTTGCCTGTCTCTTGTCGATAATGCAGAAATTGATTTAAAAGATACTTACATGCGAATTCATAATGATCGCAATAAAATTAAGTATGGTTATGTAGAAAGGGATATTATTACTACACCACCAGTAAAAGAAATGAATTTTCCTAGCGAAGATGTTACTGTTACATTCATTCTTACGAATGATGTGATGCAGAAAGTAATGCAGTCATGTAATGTCATGCAGTTTCCAAATGTCGTTGTCGAAGTAAAAGATAATCAATTATCTCTTGTGGCTTGCGATATAAAAAATCCTGGTGGCAATAGGTTTGAATCATTTGTTTGTGATCATGAAGGTGAGTACTCATTCACTTATCGTTCTGATAATCTAAAAGTAATGCCCTTTGATTACAATGTAAGTATTTCAGATAAGGGTATTTCTAAGTGGTCTTCTCGTCCAGAAAAAGTGGAGTATTTTATAGCTCTAGAAAGAGAATAAAATGACAGAAAGTGAACAGAAATATGGTGACTTTCGGGAAGACTTCCGGGAGTCTACCACAGTTACTCTTAAAAAAATTGAAATACAAAATGAGATATTGAAAGTACAGATAAATACTTTACAACACAATTTGTTGAAATATAAAACGATTGCATTTATATTGACATTTAATTTTATCATTTCTTGTATTATTATCTGGTGGAATTTATTATGACTGATGTGAATCAACTGTGGTGCGAACGATATCGTCCACGAACTATTGCCGATTGTGTTCTACCAGAGGACCTAAAAAACACATTCTCTGAATTCGTAAAATCAAATTATGTTCCAAACCTTCTTCTGACTGGTCGTGCTGGTGTAGGTAAAACTACAGTGGCACGAGCCATGTTAGAAGAATGTGATTTTGAATACATTGTTATCAACGGTTCTATGAACGGCAACATTGACACTTTGCGTACCGAGATTCGCGACTTTGCTTCTACCATGTCGTTTAGTGGTAATCGTAAGTATGTGATTCTCGATGAGGCTGATTATCTCAACCCGCAATCTACTCAACCAGCGCTTCGTAATTTTATGGAAGAGTATTCAAAAAATTGTGGTTTTGTTATGACGTGTAATTTCAAAAATCGTATCATTGAACCGCTTCATTCAAGATGTTCTGTGATTGATTTTAATCTACGCGTAAAGGATAAACCAAAACTAGCAAAACAGTTTATGGTTCGTATTCAGAATATTCTAAAAGAAAACGATGTAGAATATAAAGATGGTGTTATTGCCGAACTTATTTTGAAACATTTTCCGGATTGGCGTCGGGTGTTGAATGAACTTCAACGATATTCAGCCACTGGTAGTGTGATTGATGTAGGCGTTCTTTCAAATCTGAGTGATGATAATTTTAAAGAAATTATTTCTTTTCTAAAGAGAAAGAACTTTAAAGAAATGCGAAAGTGGATCGGTAAGAATTCTGATATTGAATCTACTGTTATGTTTCGCAAACTCTATGATGTGTCGTGTAATGTGATGCAGCCTGCGAGTATACCACGACTTGTTTTAATTCTTGCTGACTACGGTTACAAAAGTGCATTTGTGGTTGATCAAGAGATTAATCTTGTGGCTTGTCTGACTGAGATTATGATGGAGTGTGAGTTCAAATGAACCCATTTGATTATGTGAACAGCATTAATAATGGTAAAAATCTTCTAGAAGAAAGTGATGATAAAGAAGTGGTTGTAAAGGACTACAACCCCTTCATGACGAATCGTGCATTATCTTATCATAATGATACGTTGATGTTGGCTAATGCCATGAATCAATTTTCGCATTTAGATAAAGATTTGCAGTACTTGTTTTTTATAAATACAGTAAGACCTAAGAAGAGGTTCGCCAAGTGGGCTAAACCTGAAAAGAATGGTGATTTGAGTACCATTGTTGAATATTATGGTTATAGTTACGAAAAGGCAAAACAGGTACTAGATCTTTTTAATCATGAAGATTTAGATAGAATGAAAAAAAAATTAGAAAAAGGTGGTGTGAAATGAACTTCGACATTAACGATTTGATCGAAGTGGAAATCGGCGGAGATGACGATTTCCTAAAGATCAGGGAAACACTTACACGCATTGGCATTGCTTCGCGAAAACTCCAAGTTGTAGATGGTGTAGAAAAAATGACACTTTTTCAAAGTTGTCACATTCTACACAAAAGACAAAGATATTATATCGTTCATTTTAAAGAACTTTTTGCTCTTGATGGTAAACCATTTAATATTACAGAAGACGACATATCAAGAAGAAATACTATCGCTCGTCTTCTTTCAGAATGGGGCCTCGTGAAATTGATAGACCCACTCCAGATAGAAGATAAGCAAGCTCCTCTATCCAAGATTAAGGTTTTATCCCATAAAGAAAAGACTGATTGGAAGTTAGCTTCTAAGTATAATATAGGTAAAAAATACGTCAGTTCTTAATCCTTATCTCCGCGTACCAAGACCCTAACCAGTGGATCCACGATTTGTGGTCCACTGTTATTTCATAATATCTTCTCATATGCGCTAGTTTGTGATAACTGGGATAATATGGTTTGTGTTTCGGTTTCTTTTTATTCGCCGGTGTTCTACCATAATTGTAATTACATTTCTTACAAGAGCTAAGAATGTTATTCCATTCAGTCAAACCGCCACTTGATGATGGAACATAATGATCAAATGTAACTATATCTTCATTCAACGCGATACCACAATAAATACACTCATAATCATCGCGTAATAACAAATTTTTTTTATGCAACGGTAATGTTTCTGGTCTTTTATACATCTTCTTATATACAATAACAGATGGTATCGTTACCCTATTCTCTACTTTCATCGTCTTAACTACACGATCATAGGTATCCACGACTGTACAATTTTGCGAAAAAAAATCCGACAGAGCATGCTCTGCCGGAATTGTTTCAAGTTTTAGTAGATTTTTGGGTTGATAGTCTGCGTTTAAAACGAGAGTTTTCAAACCAATCATTAGATTTTTACCTCGTGTGTGATTTCTTCCTACGAAAAGCAATAATACCCATAACACCAAGTGCTGTAAGAATACCAGTTGTTGGTGCTGATGCAATTGTAGTACCATTCTTTACACCAAACATATCAATATGTGACACACCTTTGATTTCCATGGGCATAAAATTTTCTTCTGTCAATTCAGAAAACAAGTCAAAAGAACCATATGCCGATACAGGTACATGCGGATCCAACTTAAAGTAATGATTGATGTTTCCTGCTTTTACAGCAAGTCCAACTACATTCCATGGTGTTGGACTTGTACTGGTTACAGACCAATCAAAAGAATATTCGCCGGTGGACGAGAAATTTGTTGAAAGAAATTGAATCAACACTTCCTCGTCTTCTGTAATACCATCAACCACGATAACATCAACATCTTGATCAAGAATCGCATCAATCAGACCAATGTTATGCGGATCACCTGGCGACAAAAAGTTTGAGCTTGCACTACCACGATACTCGTATTCTCCAGTAAATTCTATAGGTATTGACATGGCCGCAGTACTTACTGCTAACAGTCCAATACCCACTACCGTTTTTGTTAAAAAATTCACATTTTACCTCCTTTCAGTTTTATCATTTTACACACCTATTTATAAATTGATGGGTCCTGCAAGGATCGAACTTGCGACTTTCGCCTTGTAAGGGCGACACTCTACCATCTGAGCTAAGGACCCATCTCTTTATATATAACCATTATAACACATTTTAATAAGAATGTCAACCCCCTCCGTAAGTCATTGATTTCATTGAGATTTTTCTTATACGCTCTTATAACCTCTTATGTCTCTTATAATCTCTAAAAATATTTTAAAAAAAGGGGTTGACAACCGACTCTGGATGTGATATAATGGTACCATGATCTGCAATCAACTTAAAAAAGTTCCAAAAAAGGGTTGACAAACGGTTCAGAATGTGATATAATGGATACACACTAGGAAATGATACTCGATAATCAGAGGTTGCTAGTAAAAATGTGGTCATGTGGTGGAATTGGTATACACAACAGGCTTAAAACCTGTGGCCCTCGGGCTTGCCGGTTCGAGTCCGGCCATGACTACCAATCAAGTCCAGTGTTCGTGCGCCGCCCAGGTTTTTTTCATTTCGTTTTACCTGAAACGCGGCGCTCATATTCGCGAACACTGGCATTTATTTTAATGAAATTAAGAGGTAATATATTATGAGTCACGAAGTAGAAACAATGGCATATGCCGGTAATGTTCCTTGGCACGGTCTTGGTACCCGTGTTCCTAACGATCTTTCACCTGAGCAAATGCTTGAGAAAGCTGGTCTTAACTGGGAAGTAGAAAAGAAAGAATTGTATTTCTTTGGCGATGATGATGAAACTGTCTATCACGCTCCTGGTAAACAGGCTCTCATTCGCACTTCAGATAACACCGTGCTTGATATGGTTGGAGAAGAATGGAACCCACTACAAAACGTAGAGGCTTTTGAGTTCTTTGACGACTTTGTAAAGTCAGGTGATATGGAAATGCACACTGCTGGTTCTCTTATGGATGGCAGACGTGTTTGGGCACTTGCAAAGGTCAACGACGCCTTTGAAGTCTTCAAGGAAGATATAATCGAACAGTATTTGCTGTTCTCAAATCCGCACACCTATGGTATGACCATTGATGTTCGGATGACTCCTATTCGTGTTGTGTGTAATAACACGTTGACTCTTTCGTTGCGTAATGAATCAAACCGTATGGTGAAAGTAAATCACCGTCGTGCATTTGACGCTGAGTTGGTGAAAGAAACTCTTGGTGTTGCGAAAGAAAAACTTGACACCTACAAAGAAGCTGCTAAGTTTCTTGGTTCTAAGAAGTACAAGAACGAAACACTGATGGAATACTTTGATCGTGTGTTTCCTCTTGTTACTAATAAAAACCATAAGGAAAGGAAGTTCTCTCGTAATGCGAAGTTGAGTGCTGAAATCATTCATACTCAACCTGGCGCTGTACATGGAGCAGGTACATGGTGGCAGGCTTTCAATACCGTTACCTATATGATGGATCATATTGTTGGTCGTTCCGACGACACTCGTATTACTTCTTCTTGGTTCGGTGCTGGTAAGAAGACGAAAGAAAACGCTTTGACTACCGCACTTGAAATGGCAGAGGTTGCATAGTTTCTCTCTTGTTGTCTCCTTGGAGGCCTTCGGGCCTCCCTTTTTGGGACGGTAGCTCAGCGGTAAGAGCAGGGTTCTTATATAGCTTTGGTCGGAGGTTCGAATCCTCCCCGTCCTACCAATTTTTTGAGGTATTATATTATAGGTCGTCCAGCGACAAAGGAATGCACAAGTTGCCATCATAGATATCCTGTAACAAGAATGCACAAAACAAATCAAACTGTAAATTCGGGGCACAGTGTTGGTGCTTCTTTTAATCCGTCTAGATCAAAGTCTACTAGACTAGGTGCTAGAAATCATTACAGAAATAAAATTGCATGGATCTGCAATGATTGTTGGCCGTCATATAGAAACGATCAAATTACCTGGGCTCTAGTGAAACTGACCTTTGTGGGAAGTATAATATACTTTTTATTTTTTAACAACTAATGGTGTTATATGAATCGTTATCAAAAAACTGGAAACTATCTTGTTTGGACAGAAGGTGAGTATTCTGATTACCGATGGGTTGCTTTTTATCGTGTTCTAAAAGACTTTGATTTTTTAGAGATGGTCGAAGAATGGGCTTCTCATATTGGTATTGAGTTTGATGAAGAGTTTGAACAAGGCGGCCATGACTTTCTAACATTTGTTATCTACAGTAAAAAAATGTACGATATTCGAGATGGAAAATATAATGATTCCATAATGTTTTTTCCGTACCTTTTTCGCAAAGGTTATATTGAAGAAGTGGATGTACAGGAAGGTCGTACCAGTGGTTACGGTGATTTTGAACTAACAGTAAAATAGTGAGTAGAGGAATTAAATAATGAATAAAATGACAATGAATGGAGATATTCGTCTTCAATACATTTATGAGCCTTTTAAAGAGAAAGTTAATGGTCCGTCGTTTTACACCAGTACAGGTGTAATGAAAGTTATTCTTGGTCATATGGGTCAAGGTAAAACATACCAGTCGCAAAATCATCTGATTCCTTATCTCATTCGAGAAAAGGGTGTTAAGTTGGTTATTAACACAGTTCCTAGAACTGAAATTGTAGATAAGAAAGCTTGGAGCAGATGTGGTATTAACTCTGGTGCTCATATCATAAACTGTATTAACGATAAATTTAAACCTGAAGATATAAAGAATTATCTAAAAGATGGTGATCCTGTCATTGCCGTAATGACAACAGCAAAATTAATCAACGGATTTGGTAAAAAGGTTATTGATGCGTGTCGAGAATATGGCGTTCTTTCTGCGATATTCTGTGATGAATGTCACACACAATTTACCTCTGAGTCAGAAAACGCTAAAGACAATATGGGTTGGCCTTATGGCGAAAATTTCGAAGCCGTAATCTACAATACAGTTTCTAAGATTTCTCAATATACTCCTTACGTTTTTGGTTTAACTGCTACTGTTAACGCAGAACAACGAGGAGACATTCGAGTCTCTCGTGAAATGAAGTTTGAAATAATCAACGAATTGCCCCCAAGTGACTTATTAATCGATAATCAATGTTGGTTGAGAGATAATTATCTATATAACATATATGATCCTTATGGTAATTTTAATCGTGACATTTATGAGAATAATGCTTTTTCAGAATTCGGCCGACAGATTCAATCTATGGTGAATGGCAATAATAAATTGAATACGAAGAGAACGATGATGTCGACTGTTCCGAACGATAATTCTAAAAATCATACTGTTATGAGTGATGTTGTCAATTTTATTCGAAACTTGAATGTCAAACATAATCATTGGAATGATGACGAGTTTGTTTTCGCAAGCATGACTTGTGATAGTAATAAGATTTATTCTTGCAACGGAAATTTTCTTAATTCTACTGATGAAGAAATTAAAGGAAGATTAGAGGATCCGGAAGATCCTCTTTGCATTTTGTTGGTGAAACAAAAAGGTAATATGGGTATAAGTATCGATAATTTGTGTTATTTACACTGTTTTCGAGTACAAAATAAATCGGATTCCAACAAAGACGCTATTATCGAATTCGCCGTACAGTTATTGGGTAGACTTGTGAGACCATTTTTTGGTATATCTCGTGAAGAATTGGAATCAGAGTATAATGGTGATGTAAAACAATACATTTCAACTCTTAATGATAAAGAAATTCAAGAGTTATTGTCTTTGAATTCCTTCCAATATTCTGTTCCTAACACAAATATGTGGAAAAACGCTGATTACGAGTTTAATCGTAATCGATGTTCAACTGTTTCTCAAGCTGAAACTTGGATTACAAACAACGTAAAATAGGAGGTATAATGCCTAGTCGTAAAAACTTTGAGAGCAATGTAAAAGCTCGTCGTGTAACTGCTGCTGCTCGTCGGCAGACAGAGATTGGTGGCTTCAACAAAACTGAGGTTGAAGCTTATATTAACCGCATCACCGAAAACGGTGAGCGTAAGAACTCTAAGATGATTAGAGCTCAGGTCTTGGCAGAGGTTGAAGCCCTCAAGAAGGTGAAGGTGTAAGGTGATATAAAATGGCTCTAAGAAAAATTAAAAATGATATCACCTGTCGAAAAGGAAATAGATAGGTTGGAGGATAAAGTATGAAGAAACTATTGATTCTTCCATTGGTTGCAACGCTTGTTGGTTGCCAATCAATGGGACAAAGAGAAACAGTCGGCACTCTTGGTGGTGCCGCACTTGGTGGTCTTGTTGGTGCACAAATCGGTGGTGGTTCAGGTCGAGCCATCGCTACTGCTGTTGGTATTATGGGTGGTGCTTTGATTGGTCGTGGTATTGGTCAACAGCTTGACCGGACTGACCGAGTTCGTCATGCACAAACTTTTCATACTGCACTTGAACACAATCGCTCAGGTTCAATGCGCCGCTGGCGAAACCCTAACAATCGAACGCAAGGTTATGTAGTACCTCAACGTACATACCAAACAAGTTCTGGTAGATATTGTCGCGAATACCAAACGAGTATTAGTGTTGCCGGTAAAACACAAAACGGATACGGTACAGCTTGTCGTCAACCCGATGGTTCTTGGAAATTGCAATGAGTATAAAGGATGATATCGCACAAGCTTTTCATGAAACATTAGACGAAAATAATATTAAAGAAAATGATGTGACTAGAACTATTGCTGTACTTAGTCTATTTGTTTTAGGGATAATATCATTTAGTTGTATTGTATACACATCATTATCATTGACGGGAGTTATTTAATGCATTTATCCAAACAAGACATTGATTATATGGATAGAAAACAGGCCTTGCGAAAACGCCAAAGGTTTATTGAAGACATTATCATACAATGTCTTAAAAACAAAAAGTTTAAACAAGGTAGAGACATTGTGGATGTTGTGATGATGTTTTTTCCTGATGAACTTCCACGTAATGTTTTGCGTAACATATATAAGATTATGCACATTGATACGGAATTTCTACCCGAAAATTATGAAGAGGATTTGGTACTGTTATGAATCGTGAAGAAATGATAAACTTCTTAAAGGAAGATGTGTGTCGTGTCACCTTTAATAAAGTGAACGGTGATACTCGACTGATGTATTGCACACTCAATCATTCTTTTCTACCAGAAAATGATAGAATGGTGAATCAAGTTGGGTTTGAATCAAAGAAACAAGTAAACGAAAAGATACTTGCAGTATGGGATATTGATGCGCAAGGATGGCGTTCTTTCCGTATAGATTCTGTCACACATTTTGACATGAATCCAAATGCGGAGTAAAGGATGAGAATCATTGCCGGTCCTTGTCTTTATGAATCCTTCACACAATCTTTAAATATTGCGGACCACTGTTCTCGTGTTTGTAGTAAATACGGATTTGAGTATTACTTCAAAGCTTCATATGATAAAGCCAATCGTTCTTCTTATAAAAGTATAAGAAGTGAAATTGATTTTAAAGATTTTAGACTAAATTTTGCTGATATGCAATATCAAGGACATAAAACACTTACCGATGTACATGATGTATCACAAGTAAGTAAAATCTCTGATGTTGTGAATGTTATTCAGATACCAGCATTTCTTTGTCGTCAAACTGATTTGATTGAAGAAGCTGCGGAATGTTCTAAAATTCTTAATATAAAGAAAGGTCAGTTTTTAGCACCGTGGGATATCGGCAACATTATAGATAAAGTGCGCAATGTGAATCCGAATTGTGAAGTTTGGATTACAGAACGTGGTACATCATTTGGATACAATCGTCTTGTGGTTGACTTTACTGGTATGCAATATATAATGGATAATTATGATGTTCCTTTGATATTTGATGCAACTCATAGCGCACAACAACCAGGTGGTGAAGGTACAAAAAGTGGTGGCAATCGTGAATATGCGAAGTCACTTGCTTATGCTGCGGCTGGTATGGGTGTCCAGAACTTCTTCATGGAAGTACACCCTGATCCAGACAATGCGCCAAGTGATGGGCCAAACATGATACGATTAGAAGACTTTGAGGAAGTTACACATAGAATAAGTAAACTGATTAGGAGTTAAGAATGGAGTTTAAGATTACAGGTGCAGACACGATTACAACTGATGGTACTGCTGCGAACGCAAAGGGTGGTACTGAACGAATG
>Ga0233415_10000057_pt1 | contig 51485 bp, 69 predicted proteins | sample Na_anoxic_12_MG_FD_188631 | JGI IMG/M metagenome (GOLD analysis project Ga0233415, IMG submission 188631) | Seawater microbial communities from Saanich Inlet, British Columbia, Canada - Na_anoxic_12_MG | ecosystem: Environmental > Aquatic > Marine > Inlet | place: Canada: British Columbia...
GTAGTAGTTGGACCAGACCGGAGACCTAAAGGTTTTGTTGATCCTAGAGTTGTCGAAGCTCGTGCGGGTATCGAAGAGGCAAAGCAACAGCAGAACCAGCAGACTTCAGGAGGCTTTCTGCCTGCTGGCTCTACGGGACGGACATTTCAGGATCCTACTGATGTAGCTCTTGCCGGGACTAAGGTAGGTGGAGGTGGAGGTTTCCGAGACAGGCGTATACAGAGCCCTGTTCAGGTGTCGTCTGCTGTTCAGCCTGTTACAGCGGTTCCACCTAAAGGTGGCAGGCCACGTCGTCCAAAGGGGTTCAGTGGGACTCCAATACGTTTTTGATAGGAGGGTTTTATTATGGCTATGGCTGATGAAGAATTATTTATACCGTTTGAATCGAGCATAGATCCTACCAGTGCACCTGTGCAGCCTGGTGAGGGTGAAGTTCTGATTACACCTGAAGGTACTGTACGCGGAGAAGAGGGGATTGCTTCTGCGTTGCCAACTCCATTGCAGGCTCCCCAGCCTCCACCAAGGGATCCGATGAAGTTCTTTACTGCTAATGTTCCAGCTCTTGACAATCCTGAAACAAGGGGTATGCAGGATGATTGGTACGAACGGTTCTGGAAGCAGTATAGCAACCAGAATTTTACTAACTTAGATGACTATGTTGATTTCGTCACCAATATTCAAGATGAGGATGGCCTGCTACTTTCTACTCAGGAGATATTCCCGTATATTCAGAAGCAGGCGATGGAGTTCATGCCGAAAGAGATGAAGCAGGAGTTCCAGCAAAGGATCCAGCAGGCGGCTGAGACATCTCAGTTCGAGAAGACAAAGACACGGCTTGGCGAGCTTAACTCTGATCCTACGAATAAGAAGGCTGGCATTGTATACGGCCTGAAGAACGGTCAGATAGAGATGAAACAGGTCGATCCTAATGTTGACTTCAAGCGCAAGCAGAGCATGATAGATGGCCTCCAGAAGCGTGTAGACCACCTTGACGGACTGAGACCTCAGCGTAAGGATTACAGAACCACTGAAGGCACTATGGATAATCAAGGCTTCTCAGAGGACATGTCTGAATGGAGAGAGCTGCGTGATGAAGCTCGTGGTGCTTATTTTGAGGCGATTGGTAGAGGGGTTCAAGAGGATGACGCTACGGCGCAAGGTACGCCTGGGGCCAAGACTCCAACCCACACAGCTACAAATCCGTCTACTGGAGAACGTATGCAGTCTTTTGATGGGGGTGAATCATGGCAGCCAATGGAATAGGTCTTCCTTCGGGTTTCGTTATAGACGAGCCCCAAATAGAGCAACAGACACCTTCAGGACTACCTGAGGGTTTTGTTCTTGATCCGAGTGTTAATCTTCCGCAGGGTTTCCAGGTAGATCAGCCTGATGAATTTAAGCAGGAATTCCCCCAATCCTCGGATGAAATGGTTAATGTAGTTCCCGATTTTGGGTTTAGACAAGACGGTTCTCGTAAGGGTCCTGGGTTCTTTGGCAAGTTGCAGCTAAAGGGTGGTGGATTTGCGACTGAATATGCGTCTGAATTTACTGATGATGACGGCAATCGTGTTGACTTCCCTCTTATCAGTGAGAGCCTTACTCCTGCTGAATTGAAGTTAATGAGCGAGGATATTATCCCGAACAGGAAGAGTATTCCTGAGAGTATTATTGACAAGGCTATAGGTGATGCTAAGAGGCGTAGGGGCGAAGGGAAGAGTCCCTTTAGGTCGCAATCTGAAATACCTCAGGTTGAAGAAGGGCAGCTTGGTACGGAATTCACCCCAGCATCCGGCAAGATCACAACAGTTGAGGATGCTGAGCTGGACAAGGGGCTCAGGGATCCTGGAACTATAGCTCAAGATGTAGCAGGCTCATTCCTGACTGGAGCTGCTGCAGTCCCACGCGGTGGCGCAGAAACTATTGAGGGTGTTGGTCAGCTTCAGCGTAAAGCACAATCTTTTATTAGAGATCATCCTGTGGCATCCCTTGCGGCCTCTATGGTATTCCCCCTTGCTTCTCCTGGTATTATTACCGCTGGTGTAGCGGGTGAGTCTACTGGCAAGTTCATGGAATTTGTTGGGAAGTCGTCTTCTGATTTTTGGGCGCAAGAAGGGGATAAGCGTAGAGATAAATTCATTTCAGAGCAGGGGCGAGAGAGTACTCATCCGGCTTGGATTGTCACGAGTAGCATTGCTGAGACAACACCACAATTGATATCTGATTATGTTTTAGGCCAAAAGCTAAGCAAAGCGGCTGGTGGTTCAGCCAGTCTTGTCACCTCGGCTATTGAGGGTAACACTGCAGGTTCCAGCCAGAAGGGGCAGGTTGAGGATGCTATTGACGCTATGAGTGATACTGAGCTTGCTGGGCTTCCTGTGTTTGCTGAGTCTCTTGAGGCGGCCAATGGTGATATTAAGAAGGCTCGCGAGATTGCCAGGCAGACCGCCTCTAACAGAGCATATGCCCAGACGTTTCTTACTACTACTCTTACCTCTCTCATTCTTGATAAAGCTGGAGCTGGTACTTTGGACAAATGGTTGGTAGACCCCAAGGTGGGTAAGTTGGGCATGAAGACTATATTGAGAATGTCTGGCATGGAAGCGACTGAAGAGGCGGTGCAGTCTGGGTTTGAAACTATGATTGCGAACCGGGAGACTGGCAAGCCTGTTTTCGAGGGAGTTTTACAGGCAATGGGGTACGGAGCCACTACCGGCGCCATACTCGGCGGTGCTCTACCTGGAGCCAGAGGTGGACTCGATAGGGCCCAGTCTGCTATAGAAGCTTCACGGACCCCAGTAGAGGCCGTACAGGAGCCTGGAGCAGTTCCTCCGATCCAAGAGATAGCCCCAGAGGGTGAGGCCGCTGTAGCGCCTTTAGAAGCCCCTGTCGAAGATGTTATAACGCCTGAACCTCAGCGACCCGAGCTTGATGCTTTACCGGATACCGGAGTGGTCGAAGCTGAGGGGACGGTTGAAGAAGTGTTTGAACCAACAAAGGAGGAAGTGGATGAGCAAATCAAAGTTACTGGGTCAATTGAAGAAAAACGCGCCAAATTCGCTCAAGTATCTCGCAACAAAGCGAAAGCTGAGAAAGCAAGGGCAGAGCAACGGAGAGAAGGGGGCGAAAGTATAGATGAGCGTTTAGAGATATTCAGGGATGAGATACCGTCTGTTCGTGCTCCTAAGAAGGGTGCTGCGATCCAGACTGAGGTATTTGGGCGTAGGGATAAGAAGGGTCAATTTTCAGAACGTGGTATTCCGACTGTCAAGGACGCTTTGATTACGTGGGAAGAAGCGCTAGAAAGGGCGAAAGAGCTTGGTCTGATCGATAAGAACGCTGAGAGCCCAGAGGCGTTAGTGCCGCTTTACCAAGGTAGATTGAAAGATATGCCTACTTTCGATGAGATAGAGTCAGCTACTGAGCGTAATGATATAATGGCCTATGAGGGCATTCTGTATGGCGAGATGGTTGATGATGTCCAGAACGGTATTAGGCCGCAGCAGGATGTGATTGATGAAGGTCCTGAGGTTTGGGATGCAGTTCTCAGGGATACTGAAGCTGATGAGACGAAACTCGTAGATTCTACAGATGAGCTGACTAATTTTGAAGAAGCAGATGTCACGTTGGATGACATCCTTGCTGAGCGTGAAGAAAGAATAAGTAAGGAGGTCAAAGATGCCGTTCGAGAGCCCAGCACAGAGAAGGTTTCTGTCGAGTCAGAAGCCAAAGGTGGCGAAGAAGTTCGCAAAACACCAGAAGCCGACAAGCCCAGTAAAGCCCCCGTCAAAGAACAGGTCAGGGAGCCCAGTGAGGTAGGGAAGCCTGAGCTGGAAGTCACGCCTCCTAAGTCGTTTGCTGAGGGTGAGCAGAGGCTTGCTGAGCGAAAGATTACACCTAAGCCCAAAGCGGCAAAGGAGACAGGTCTTACGCAGGCTGAGATTACCAAGTCGAGAGAACAGGCTGGACAGGCTGAGCTCGATAAACCAGGTGTTGAGAGTTATGAGTCCCAGCTGAACCAAGCCAAGGCAGAGGGTCTGGACCGCAAGGCTACTTCCATAGCTCACGATGTTCTCGACAGCGATAGAAAGATATCGAGACCTGAGTTTGCTGGTATGGCACTCCGGAAAGGCCAGGTAGAGACTGAGCTGGATGAAGTTTGGGCTCGTGTCGACAAGGATACAGAGGCAGGCCGATCTCCTGATATTGCTGATCTGAACCAGGTGGATTCACTGGAAGGTGAGCTTGATATCATTACTCGTGCTGGCAACTATGCCAATACAGAGTCCGGACGTGATCTCAGTATCCGGAAGATGTTTATCGATAAGGATAATTTCAGTGTTGCTGCACTTCGAAGGAATGCTATTAAGCGCAAGGGAGACAGACTCACAGACGCTGAAGACACTGAGTTGAGATCAGTCTCTCAGAAGATTAGAGAAGCTGAGGCTGAACTGGCAAAGGTCGAGAAGAAAGCCGCGGATGCAGAAGCAGCGTTTAATGAGAAGATAGCCGGCGAAGCGTTTGTCCAGGAAGAGCGCAAGGCGAAGAAGACACGCAGGCGTAAGGAGACACTTGCTAAGGAGCGCGTATCCCTGAAGAATGAGATTGAAGCCCTTGGGTATCGTGTTAATGATATTACAGGCGTTCCTATTGAGGTAGCACGAATTCTCAGCAAGATGGCGGTCAATCACGTTGAGGACGGCGCTAGGAGCCTCTCAGAGGTCGTAGAGCGCATTCAGAAGGATATTCCTGATATAGAGTCCACTGATATCTTTAACTCGTTTGGTGGGCGTTTACAGAGCGAATCTAAGAAGGCTGCCTCTGAAGCGCAGAAGGCAGTGAAAGAGCTCAAGTCGCAGGCCCGTAAGCTTGGAGAGCTGGAAGAGTTGCTGACCAAGGGCAAGATAAGCAAGATAACGAAGAAACGTGATGTATCAGCAGAGAACCAAGCTCTTCAGGATGCTCTTAATGATGTCCGGGATGTTGCGTATAAGACTGAGATGGATGACGCAAAGCTTCGTGTTGTTATTGAGCGTATTACTAAGATCAAGGATCAGACAGAAGCTGGGTTCAGAGATATTGTTGAGCCTGTACGTCCGGACTCCGATAAGGTTAAAGAGGCCAAACGCGAGCTGAAAGATGTTCGTGAGATACAGAAGGCCGTTGATGTCATAGCGTCCCTGAAGGATGATATTCGTAAGGGCAATCTTAAGGATCCTACGCGGAAGCAGAGTCTTGCCATGTCGGACGAGCTGAGTAAACTCAAGAGGCGTTCGGAATTGCTGAAAGGTGCGAAGCGTGATGCTAAGCGCCTGCAGGATCTCAAGGGTGACATCGAAGCATTGAAGCAACAGCTTGTGACTGGTGAGCGACAGAAAGCGACAGCCAGACTCGAAGACAGCAAGGCCATAAAGACTGTCAAGCGTGAGATCAGAGAGCTTCGTGATATAATGCGTACAGATGACTCGATAAAAGATCTGGAACTACAAATAGAGACAGGCGACTTCAAGGTTACTCCTCAGCGTGCACAGCGTATTATATCTGACAATTTAGAGAGAGCCAGGGTAAAACTCAATAAGCTCAAGAAGGAAGCTCGAAACAGGGTTGCGTCCATGCAGCCTCTGACTAAGGAGCAGATGCTTGTTGAGATAACAAAGAACCTGCCTCGTACACTCTTGGCTACTGCTGATATGTCTGCTGTGGGTAGGCAGGGGGCGCTCCTGTCTGCGAGAAGACCGGTAGCGGCAGCGAAAGCCTTTGGTACATCATACAAAGCGTTCTGGAGTGACCACACAGCTGAGTCAGTTGATCTGGCGCTCAAGAGTGGTCCTATGCAGAAGACCCGAGAGAGAGCAGGTTTATTCTTGGCCGGACTCAATGAGACTGCGAACAGCAGTGAAGAAGATTTCATGTCGAGAGTTGCAGATCGTATACCTGTAGTAGGTAAGATTGTACAGGCTTCAGAGCGTCACATGGTTACACACTTGAATCTCTTGAGAGCATCAGCTTTTGATGCTTTTGCTCAGTCGAATCCTGGTGCTACAGATGTTGAGCTTAAAGCCTGGGCCGACTATGTGAACAAGGCTTCAGGCAGAGGTGATCTTGGAGACTTCAGCAGTGCGGCCAGGACATTGTCTGGTGTGCTATTTGCTCCTCGTTTCACTGTGTCGAGATTCCAGACTCCAGCGACCTTGGTTCAGAACATAAGGAAGAATCCCAAGGTAGCTAAAGAGATCGGGAAAGACTTTGCGGCAATGGCTGGCTGGGCTGCTTTGATCCTTGGGCTTGCGAAACTCGCTGGAGCAGAGGTTGGGGATGATCCTGAAGATTCAGACTTCGGTAAGATCGTTATAGACAATGCTCGTATCGATATATTTGCAGGATTTCTACAACCCATCAGGCTTGTTCTGGCGGGAATATATCAGTCTCTCGGAAGAGCTGGTGTACTCAAGAAGGTGGATCCTGAGACTGGCGAGATCAAAGAGCGTAAAGCTAAAGCCGATATATCTGAAGCGTTCTGGAGGTTTGCTCAGTATAAATTTGCTCCTGCAGTTCAGCTCCCACTTGAGTTGATACGAGGCAAGAATGTTGTCAACCAGCCTACAGGTGCTGCTGAGGCTGTAGTGAGGAAGATGGTTCCTATAGTGATGCAAGGTGCTTACGACTCCATCAAGAGTGGCAAGGCTAACCAGTTGCTCTGGGCTACGCCTCTGGAGTTCTTCGGGTTTGGTACGAATGCCTACAATGACGAGCTGCAGGCTGCTGATATCAAGCGTGTTCTCAAGGCTGCTGATTACAGTCCATCAGGTCCCAAGTATCCAGACTGGGTGAAGCAAGATGGAAAGGTCAAAGAGGAATACGACATCATATTCGGACAGAGACTTGCCTCAGAGATAAGAGTTCTTGGTCTGACCGAGAAGGATGAGATCAAAGATATAGCAGCTGATATCCGTAAGGAAATGCTCTCTGAGATCCCTGAAGAAAAATAATCTTAAAAAACCTCTTGACATCCTCACGCTGATTTCATATAGTTCGCGTCATGAAACGAAAGCCGACCAGCGACATTTCATGCTCTGCGGAGCTCATTCATTGTGACGACTTCTCTACGAAGACGATCCTGAATACTCTCATTAGAGCTCCCAAAGGCCCTGAGCACGTTCTCGTTATAGATGGATCCCACGATTGGACTAGAGCTGAGCGTAACCGCGTAAAGGCATCCGTGCGAAGTAGGCTGGACAAAGAAGAGGTTGCGTATGAGTTATACTTTTATTCAAATGGACCTTGCGTGGTCTGTTACTGGAAATTTGTTCACGAGCACAAGAAGAAGTTGAAGAAGTGGTTTGACACGAATGCTGAGCTTGGGTTGTATCCTGAGTTCAAATTGAGAGGGATTTAATAATTGGTAACGGGCGGTAGCGTCAGAGAGTAGCAATCAATAACGATTAATACATGCGAACAAGTACTCCGATACGCGCTGCCCGTTGCCCTTAAACTGAGAGAGAGGATGATATCATGGGTAAAGTAAGACTTGGTATATTGAGGAAAGTGGAAGACATCAACTGGGACGAGTACTGCATATCTGTTTCCACGCAGGATGTGGAGAAGATCAGTAGAGCTGCTTATAACGGGTGGACGAAGATCAACATCAAGAAGCGCAAAGAGCCTAAGGACGATAAGATCGGTTATGGTGAGATATTCGTACCGGACTCTAAGATGAGCGAGAACGGCTTTACTCCTGAAGGGCAGCTTATGGACGGGTACGATGGTTCAAGTCCTGCAGAGGACGCTCTGCCGCCCTTAGACGCTGGATCAGAGGTTAAAGAGGAAGACATACCTCAGGAGCCGGATCTGACACAGGACGCTGATCTGCTGGATGACGACAACCTGCCACTGTGAAAAAGGAGAATGAGATGAAATGTTTGAACATTAAGATTGGCAAACGGGATATGTTGATATCGGAGGACAAGCTTCGTTACATACAGGGTACGCTTCTGTCTGACGGCATGCTTGACGGTAGCGATCTCAAGCTGCTCGATGCAATATTGAGCTACTTTGTTACACAGGTGCTGGGTTCAGAAAACATCCTGAAGGACAAGGAACAGCCAAGCCTAATCGACAAGATTGAGGATGAGAAAAGTGCTGTATCCGAAAGAGCTCTGGCGGTCTATAAGGCGCACATACAGGATTTGACTGAGAAGCTTGATCGGGTGACTGAGGAAGCAGTGAAAACTGAGGAACTTCTTAATGTTCGCAATGGTGAGCTCATGGTAGCTGAGCGTAAGATATTTGCTTTAAGGGAGTATCTGGGTAACGCATTAATAGATGAAGAGAAAACCTATGTGAAATTAGGAGAAGATGGTGAGGTTGAGTCGGTAACGGCTGTAATACCCGAACTCGAACGGATGACTGAGAGGTTAAACGTGGCCGAAAGAGCTCTTAGCGGCAAGGAGAAACAACTGCATCTTTATAAGACAGAACGGCAGGACTTTCAGAAAAGATTGAGCCAATTACGCGCTCAATTACAAACTACCCCCGACAAACAGCTCGAAGTCCTCCATCGTTACCGCGTAGCCACAGAGGAGCTCCTGTGCAAGTGCCCTGCTTGGGTCGATGAGATGTACAAGCTGATAATGGCGAAACTCGAGAAGGATAAATAAGTGAAGTATCTGATCATAGCCATGCTAATCTTGGTCTTCGTGCCTATGCTGGCCGGAGAGTTCCAGTTCGATGACTATCCGAATATCGTGGATAGAGACGGCTGGGGTCTGAATCAGCACAGGGTTCTCCAGAATTATGTGAACTATGGTATCTTTCAAGTGTTCGGGGCTTATTCTCTCCCGTTCCACATGGTATCTCTGTTCTGGCATATTGCCGTATGTTGGCTGCTCATGCTGATCTGTGACGAATTCGGGTATAAGTACTGGGCTGTGCTCTTGTACGGTGTACACCCCGTCGTAGGGGGCACAGTGAGCTATATCATCCAGTCATCGGTGATAATGGCTACCTGCTTCTGCCTGGCTTCATTCCTTATGTATTTGAGGAAGAGGTACATCTTTGCTGTTATGGCTTGGATAGTGGCCTGTTTCTGCAAGGAGATAGCATGGCAGTTCCCGCTGGTCATATTTGCGTGGGAGTGGAGCGCAAGACGGAAGAGTAAGTGGTTTTTGGGTGCTGTCATTGCGGGAGAGATCGTTGCAGTGATAAGCTTATTCAGGATGGTTGTCTGGGATAGATCCCATTTCCACTTCAATACAGTTGAGCGCTTGTGCACTGAGGGGCGTATTATGTTCTCTTATATAGGCAAGATGCTGTATCCCAATCCATGTAACCTTACGATCAATCATGATTATATGGTTTCAGGGGATCACCTTGCGATATATCTGTTCGTAATTATTGCACTACTTTTATTCATGGTCAGCAAGAGGATCTGGGCATTTGCTGTATTGGCCTATTGCTCACTGCATTTGATGGAGTCAACGGTATTGAATCTTGAGCTTGCATATGAGCACAGGCTCTACATGCCCATGGCCTTTATGGTCCCGGCCATTGCGTCCGTGAAGGTCAGTAAAAAGACTTACGGTTTCATTCTGGCTTGGCTTCTGGGAGTGTGCTTCTGGTATCAGACCTTATGGCACAGTGAATACCGGATGTGGAAGCATTGCGTTGAGGTTACGCCTGACTGCGCGAGAGCCAATGTGAACATGGCCAAGCGGTATATGTTGAAGGGTGACGGTTTTAAAGCGCTGTGGTACTACAAGCGTGTATTTATGTGCACGCCTAAGAGAGCGGGGCTGTATCAGAAGATGGCGATTGAGGATTTAACGGTTAATGAAGAAGCGCTGGGTAAGGCGGTGTCTAATTTTGTCGGATGGGTGAAGAGGTGGAAATTCCAAGCGACGACAGGAGAAGTGAAGAATAATGAAGAAGATACCAGACATGATTGACCCGCCGGATATACCTGAGAATGTACTCATCAGCTATATGAACAAGGCATACAGAGAGATGACCTCATTTATGGGAATACCAATACTGAAGCTAAAGCCACCTAACCGAACGACAACATATTCAGAGCTGGCGGCAGAGTCAAGAATGAGATACTTTAAGATGAAGAAAGACCAGCAAACGACAGTACACATTGCGAATGAATCGCAATAAACGATAAAGAAAGATGGAGAATTAAATTGACTATTCGCAATCAATATCATATCATAGTGGAGAATAAGACAGTGTATATTCCACTGCCTGTAATACAAGGAGAAGATATGTTAGGAGCTGAACCATTCACACCCGAAAGGGAAAAAGAGTTGCTTGATTATTTCAGCAAGCGTAGATGGGCGGAAAGGAACATTGCCGTTCTTGCGCTAGGAATACAGACAGGGTTCCGTATATCGGAAATACTATCTATCAGGCGCAGAGACATAATCAAAAACGGTAAAATGGTAGAGCGTGTTCACGTTCGTAAGCTGTATATGAAGGGCGGTATGTCTGAGAAGAACAGCAATATTCATGGCAGGGCTATGCTCTTGACCAATGACACAAAGAAGATATTGCAGACTCTCTTGGATAAACTGGATGAGCAGGGATACACAGAGCCGGAGCATTTCCTCTTCCAGACGCAGAGGGCAGGGAACTATGCCTTGCAAAAGAACGGATACTGGCGGGTGCTATGGGATGCCAAGAAAGTCCTTGGATGGACTTGGAAGTTATCAACCCACTCAATGCGTAAAACGTTCGCTGATAGGGTGTATAGCAATCTCATGGAGAAGGGCAACGCTGATGGGCTGAGAATCCTTCAGGCGGGGCTAGGACACGCAAACATTAACAACACCATCAAGTATCTGGCGTTCAAGGATGATGAGCTTACAGACGCTATACATGATGTATTTGGAGAGTAGCATGGAAGCTCTTTTATCAGGAATAGAGCCGAGCGAAGCCGACCTAGTGCAGATGGCACTAGATATGCCGCTCGACAAGAAGATTGAGAAAGCCATCCTGTTCTATCAGACGTATTGTGATGGTGCGTATGGTGCGTTCAGCGGTGGCAAGGATTCATGCGTGATTAAACAGTTGGCTATAGATGCTGGGGTTGAGGTTGATTGGCATTATAACAACGTGACAATCGACCCACCTGAGTTGGTGCGCTTTATCAAGAAAGTTCACCCTGATGTGAAGTGGAATAATCCAAAGAAGCATTTAATTACTCGCATGATAGAGAAATGTTGCGCCCCAACGATGTTTAGGCGGTGGTGTTGCGCTGAATATAAGGAGCAAGGAGGAGCTGACTCCAATAAGATTATTGGAGTCAGAATAGCCGAGTCACCTAGACGAGCCAAGCTATGGCAGCAAATCGTACCGCATCGGAAAACGGGAAAACTTATATTATGCCCGATAGTATATTGGACTGATAGGGATATATGGGAGTTCATAAAGTTGAGACATCTGCCCTATTCGGAAATCTATGATGAGCCATTTCCTAAAGGCACACGTATTGAAAATCCGTCTCTGAAGTATGATTTTGATAGGATAGGCTGTGTTGGCTGTCCTCTACAGACTCCCGCACAACAACAACAAGACTTTGAGCGATGGCCTCGTTTCAAAGATATGTGGTACAGGGGCTTTGTTTCGATGTGGAATAAATATCATGGAACCCTAAACGCAAAGGGAAAACCTAGAGGTTTTGAGAAATACGGATCGGCTGATGGGTGGTGGAGTTGGTGGACTATCGACCGCAAGCAAGAAGAAGCAAAAGAGCGGACGAGGGGGCAATGTATGTTTGATGAAATGATGGGGCAACGATGATTTAATCGCACAGTCTTCCGACATTTGATAACCAATAGCCCAGCAGGGCAGAAAGAGAGGACAAGATGGATATAGATATGGATAAACTGGTAGAGGCACAGGTAAGGAGAGAGCTTGAAGCTATGGACTTACGCTCAATAATTGATGCTCAAATCTGTAGTGAGATTAAAGCGGTGTTCAAAGAAATGCTAAAGCCTAAATGCGTTACTTCGGCAGAAGCATTGATTGAGTCTGAAATCGAGAAGTGCATGGATAAGGAAGTAGAGACTGATGACGGATGGGGTAAAAAGAATAAATATGAATCGTTTGAAATGTTGTTCCGTAAAACTATTAAAGGAAAACTTAACGGTTCATGGGAAATGAAGCGTGTTATAGAAAATCTCGTAAAAGAAAGGTGTGCATCATTAATGAAAAAAGAATATGGCGCGGTCTGTGAAAAAATAACAGACGAGCTAACAAAGTCTCGCCTTGTGAAGAAATGAATACCAAGTGGGATGCGCATACTTATCACGCATTAATAGTACCGTCTTACGACAGTACAACGTGTATGTAGTAGTAAATCGAAATAAAACAACAAATACCTAGAAAGGACTAAATGAGAACAGCACAACAGATATGCGACGTTATCAACAAGGGTAAGAATGTAGTTGCTACCCTTAGAGAGGTGATTAACCTTGTTGACGATAGAGATCATTGGCGCGACAGAGCGTTAAGAGCTGAGGGCTTTCATAAAGAGCAGTTAAAGAAAGGATGAAATGACTAACGATATAATAGCAAGAGAGGGACACGCCATAATTCACATGAAGCCTGCTTACGGCGATTTTGAGGGTGATATGTATATCCCCAAGGGTGCCAAGAGCAGGACCACCATAGGTCGCATGGGGCAGGTGCTATCCGTAACGATGTTTAAGCCTGGTGTGAATAGCCTGGTATTCGTCAACGGGAAGCTCAAGGCTCGTCCTCAATATATTCATAACGATTGTTACAGGGGTATGCTGGAGAAGTTTGTCTTGTGTAGACACGCGACACTCATCTTTGGCGAATTATACGACTGCCGGCTGGAGCACATCCAATCAATAGTGCCTGAAGAGGCAATACCTACCGAGGATGAGCTAGGCCGCTGTCGTAGCTGTAAGTCTGATGGTGAAGGCAACATCCTTCTGGATCATGCTGGTTTCTGCCCGAATTGCGGGTTTAACCGGCATGGTCTACATCAGGCGATGGTTGAGATGGACATCACGGAAGCGGATATAGACCATCTGGTGAGGAATCCTGCTGAGGTTGACCACTTCATGAACACAGGCGGTAAAGCGGTAGACGGCACGATCATCAGCTATCCCGGCCAGAAGAACCGGAGCGGGAATGTTATGGCAGATTTGCACGAGCTGAACAAGTTTATGAAGGGGAGGAAGAAATGAAACGTCGTAACTTCATGAAGACGCTCATTGGGATTCCATTTGCGGGTTTTGCTGTGAATACCTGCATAGCGAAGGAGGAGCGTAAAGAAGCTCCTCTGTACAAGCGGATGACAGTGGCGCCTCATATCTACAAGCGTATGAGCAGTGAGATTATATGCTGTGACACAGATGCTATATACAAGGTCAACAGCGCTTATTCAGATGGCCATAGTGGCGGCATAGTAGTTGGCTTATTTAGGGTTGGTTATGTCGGGGAATACTTGCCTGAAGCATGGAGGAAGAAATGACAGAACGCGAACCACTACCAGATCCTGAACTTTTCGATAAGACCGAAAAGATGGACGTACCAGACGAATACTCTGCTGAGTATGATAATATCGTGACAGAGGACTGGATCTCGAATTCAGCGCTCAGCCTTGTCATGACGTGCGGGTACGCCTTTCACTACAAGTACATACTCAGACGGCCTGAGGCGCGTGGTATACGGCCTACAGCGGGTTCCGGAGCGCATAAGGGCAGAGAAGTGAACCTGAAGCAGAAGATCGTCTCAGGGGCAGATATGGAGCTTGACGGAGTTACTGACGCTTCTCGCGATTACGTACATAAGGTATTCGATGAGCATCCGATACAGCCTGATACGGAGTTTGAGGGTAAAGGCAAGAGTCAACTGAGGGACATCGCCACTGATTTGTCGGTTCAGATCGCGGTATTGGACTATAATCAGTTTCAGTGTGAGATCAGGCCTAAGCTGGTTGAGCACCGTATGGCTGTCAAGTTTCCTGGTATGAGCAGGACGATTGTTGGAATGTGCGATAACGTGGAGGAGAACGATGATATACGGGATCTTAAAAGTTCAAAGAGATCGTGGGGTCAGAAGAAAGCGGATGACGCTGCCGGCCCTACGACGTATGGTATTATGCGATTTGCTGAGACGGGTAAGTTGCCGGAGAACTACTACATCGACAACGTGGTCGCATCTGGGAAGAGCCCAGCTAAGGCAAATGCTCTTGTGACTGTGAGGACAAGGGCTCAGTTAGAACAGCATTTGCAACGGTTCATCCAATGGAACAAAGTGATCGATGCAGGTTTGGGAGGACCTTGTGATCCGGAGCATTGGAAGTGTAGCCGTCAATTCTGTGGATTTTATAATGAATGCCCGTTTGGGGCAGAAAGAAAGGGATGAAAGAGCAAGCAGTTACAGATAGGAATGCAAAGGGAACTCCGAAGGTGAAGTACAGGGATCCGGTTGACTGGGGTAGGATATGGGTCAAGAAGTTCGGCAAGGAAATGACTGTTCAGCCAACTGAGTATCAACTCAGCAGGGGTAAGATTGGTCGTAATGACATTTGCCTGTGTGGGTCTGGGCTGAAATTTAAGAAATGTTGCGGTAAATAGCAACGAAAATAAAGGAGTAGAGAGATGGCTGAAAAAGGATCAATGATCGATAACGACAACGTAGTGGAACTGAAGAATGATTACAAAAAGGAGCCAACAGAGCCTGATCTGAAGATGGAGGCTCAGATAAAGCCTCTGCATAATAATGTCTTCTGCAGGCTCGACGAGAAGGAAGAAGTCAAAGGTGGAATAGTCATCCCGGACATGGCGCAGGGTAAGAGGCAAGAGGCTACTGTAATAGCTGTGGGACCTGGCTTCGTGACAGAAGCTGGAGTGCTCGTACCGTGCAGTGTTGAGGCTGGTGACAGAGTTCTGCTGCCTAAGTGGGGCGGCACTGAAGAGGATATCCATGGAGTGAAGTACTCCGTTGTGCAGGACAAGGATATTCTAACGATAATCGTTCCTGTAGCAGAGGAAGAGGAGGTAGAGGGAGATGAGTAAAAATAAACTGACTAAGGCTCAGAACAAATGGATGGACGCTCTGATTAAGCAGGCTTCGGAAAAATTGAAGAATAGATATCATTTCGGATTTAGTCGGATCGCAAAGAGCTTCAGTGGTATGGAGAGGACAGCCAGGAAGTACAACACTCCCGGTGTTCGGATGTCGAACGGCAAGAAGATCAAGGCATAGAAAGGTGCAAAATGAGTAACGAAGAAGCTAAAAAGACAGAGGCGGGAGTCACATCACTGGCTCTCAGGAGCCCAGGGTCATCTCTGGCTATTCAGGTGAATAGTATTGAAGATGCCATGAAGATATCGAAGTACGTGATCCAGAGTAAGCTTTGCCCTAAGGGGCTGGATAACCCTGAATCCGTATTCATAGCAATGCAAATGGGTTCTGAGGTCGGCCTGCCAATGATGCAGTCTATTCAGAGCATAGCGGTTATCAATGGTCGGCCTACGATCTGGGGGCAGGCGCTCAAGGGCATGGTCTACGCTTCTGGGAAAGCTGAGTACATCAAGGAATACGCTGAAGGTACAGGCGAGAAGTACACTGCAGTATGTGAGACCTTGCGTAAAGGCGAGACGGAACCGCATGTGGTTAAGTTCTCGGTAGCTGATGCGATGAGAGCTAAGCTTTGGGGGAAAACAGGCCCTTGGTCAACTCACCCGAAACGCATGTGTCAGTACAAGGCGAGCAACTTCTGCATGGGCGATAAGTACCCGGATGTGCTGAGAGGTCTCGTAATGCGCGAGGTAGCACAGGAAGAGCCTACCGACATAACGCCTGATGTAAACGTGGGTCCAGCACAGCCTGTGTCTACTGAAGCTTCTCTGGATGAGCCTGCAGAGGTTCTCAGCAAAGGTGAAGTCAAAAGCAAAAAGAAACAGGACAAGCCGAAAGCTGAGCCTAAGAAGGATAAGCCAAAGGATCCCGTGAAGGAAAATGAGCCTGAACCTGAGGTAGTGGAACCTGAGGTAGTGGAGGAAGAGGTTACTGACATTAATGAGCTGCCTGATCCTAACGGTGACAATGATGAAGCTGGAGAGAATCCTCTGGCTGGAAGAGAAGACGACGGGGAGTTTGCACTGGATTAAACTATTTGAGGATTCTACCCCGCACCCCGGCAATCTTGTCTTGGTCGGCTTCCAAATGCCGAGGGGTAGATCCTCTTAATTACTGAAAGGAATGAGATTATGAGAAAGAAACATATAGCTGGAAATATAAGAAGGAAAATGGCTGAGTGGATCGACACTATCGATGACGTGGATATTAGAAGTCTTGTTAGGGAGAATATTATTGTAACAGGCGGCTGCATCACATCGATGCTTCTCGACGAAAAGGTTCGAGACTACGATGTGTATTTTGCTGATCACGCAACTACCTTGGCAGTCGCTGAGTATTACGTGAATAAATTCTGTGACAATCCACCTCCTCGTTTTAAGGGATCCAGTGAAGCTGTGAACATAAAGGTGATTGATGACAATGGTAGAATCAGCGTGCAGGTTAAGTCTGCAGGTGCTGCATCAGCAGGCGGAGACGTGAATTATGAATACTTCGAGTCTGAGGATCGCCCTGGGGAAGAGTCGGGAGAATATATCAATCGAATGGTAGGCATATTGAAAGACGGGTGCGAGTCTAATTCTGACAAGGAGAGAGGTAAGTATGCTCCTATATTTCTGACGCAGAATGCCATCACATTATCTCATGACGTTCAGCTCATCACTCGTTTTTATGGTGAGCCTGAAAAGATTCATGAGAATTATGATTTCGTTCATTGCATGAATTACTGGACACATGGAGAGGGACTCGTTTTGAAGCAGGAGGCTCTTGAGTGTATTCTGGCGAGAGAATTGAAGTATGTCGGTAGTCTCTATCCTATATGCTCAGTATTCAGGACAAGGAAGTTCATTAACAGGGGCTGGTTTATTAATGCAGGCCAATACCTCAAGATGTGCTGGCAGATAAAGGATCTTGATCTTGACGATGTAGCAGTACTGGAAGATCAACTAACTGGTGTTGACACAGCTTATTTCCAGCAGTTAATCGACATCATAAAGAAAGAGAAGGAAGCAAATCCCGAATTAGAGATAGATAACACATACATCTGCCAATTGGTTGACAGATTATTCTAACAAAAGGAAGGTACAAAGAATGAACAAAGATTTAACAGTAATGGGAATACGCGGGGGCGGCTATGCTAACCTCGAATTAGTTAGGGTTGACTTCGATAAAGGGGTCAACAAGGTAGGCGGTAAAAACAGGCAGGGCAAGAGTAACCTTATTGATCTGATTGGGATATTCAGAGGCAAAGAGTATATGGCCGAGGTGCCACTGAAGAAGGATGAGGACAAGGGCAAGTTTGAGATACCTCTGGTCGATGGTGATGGCGAGATCAAGTACATTGTGAAATACAGCTTCACTAAGAAGCATTCCTATGTGACCGTTACGGATGAAGAGGGCGCTGAAGTACCTCTGAAGATTCTGAAGGACTTACTCTCACCGTGCATGGATCCGTCTGAATTCTTCTTCAATGCTACTTCCAAGGGCAAAGGTGCCAAGGATCGTAGGCTTGAGGCAATCAACGTCATACGCGAGCTGATGAAGTACAACGTGGATGTGGATGCTCTTCTCAAGGCGATAGGGCTGAAGGCTGACACAACCATACAAAGCCTGATATCTCAGCACAGAGATGATCCTATAGCATTCCTGGATGCCATGGACAAGCATGTGAGTGAGAACCGGAAGACGCACAAGGCTAAGCTTGCTGATGCGAAGGGCACTAAATCTACTCTTGAGGAAGTTATCCCCAAAGATAAGCGTGACATCGAGGTTCAGGACACATCTGAGATTGTTGCCAAACAGCAAGAGCTTCAGGAGCGCACTGTGAAGAGTGCGCAGGCGCTGGAGAAGGGCCAAACGCTGCAGGAGAAGGTGACAGTGCTGGAGGCTCAGCTGGAGACAGCTACAGCCGAATTAGAGGAGTTCAGGAAGTGGCACGGCGAGGACGCAAGTGAACTTCATGCTGCTGAAGAGCTTGAAAAGCTCACAAAGGCCATGGCTGACAGGGAAGAGCATAATGAGCTTGCTCGTAAGGCTGAGCAGTTACGAGAGGTCAAGGCTTCGATCAAGACGTATGAGAAGGGTGTTGAGAAGAGAGACGATCTCATTGATAAGATACGTTCGCTGAGAACAAAGACGCTTGAGAATGCTGACATGCCTATCAAAGGCTTGAGCATCGAGGGTGACACTATTCTTAAGGATGGTATACCACTGGGACAGGACAGTACTGAGGAAGGTCTTACGGACAGCTTTATGATCGGTCTTGCCAAGTTCGAGGCAATGCACCCTGACCAGGAGCGCTTGAAGACCATGCTGATCCAGAACGCGTCTCTCATGGACAGTGATGCCAAAGAGCGGCTGTACGATCTGGCCAAGGAGAACGGTATACAGCTTATTGTTGAGCTCGTATTGGATGAGCCTTGTCAAGGCGTGATCTTCGTGGATAACGGTGTAGCAGTTAATGTTGAGGAAGACTAATGGGTCCTAAGACTAGAAGCAATTATCCTACTCCCTTCTGCATGAGGGGAACGTCGTGTAGGCGGTGCGGTAGCGAGGACTGCCGTACCCAGTGTAATCATTATTCACACTATAAAAGGAAGTGGTGGAAAATATGCCGATAATATACACACCAAGAGGTAGGGCTCGTGAATACGCTCCGTTTGCAGCTAACATATATCGTGGATGCACATGCGGTTGTGTCTACTGTTTTGTGAGGTCTATTCCGGGCAATCGTGAGCTGTCGATGCTTGAGGCTACACCGAGAGCAAACATAGTTGAGAAGATCAGGAAAGACGCTGAGAAGATGCGCGGGTGTAAAGATCTGATATTGTTATGCTTCACCTGTGATCCTTATCCGGACATACCGGAAGTAGGCATTACGAGCGAGATACTGGACATCCTTGCAGAGAATGATCTTAACGTCACTGTCCTGACAAAGAGAGCCGTGACGCCAATAAGGGATTTCCCTCTATTGGCTAAACAGGGCTGGTGGTACGGTGCCACAATGACAGGTCTGCACGGGAAAGTTGAGCAGCTTGATTATGAGCCGTTGGCAGCGACTTGGCATCAGCGGATGATGACGCTCAAGTTTGCTAAGGCCAAGAACATCAGAACATGGGTAAGTCTTGAGCCGGCATTGAGCCTGAGTGGTTCTCTGGAGCTCGTTGACGGTATGGCTGATACTATCGATCATTGGAAGATAGGCAAGCTGAACCACAGCAAGGATCTACCACATGAGCTACAGGTTATCGCAGAGGAGATGGACTGGGCGCGGTACTTGAAAGATGTAGAGGGTGAGCTCGTAGGCCGTGGGTTCAAAGAGATAGAGGAGCCTGGTGTTTTGGAGCCGGGTACATATTACATCAAGAATGACCTTAGAAAATACAGGTCGTAACAACGAAAGGGGTATAACAATGCCAGACGAAAAGAAATCAGAACAGCAGATACTGAAGGAGAGGGCGCTTGAGAAGGCATGCGAAGTCATCTCTATAGCGCTGGAGAAATCGTGGGACCAGGTATGGACGAGTAAGAATCGTATCATCAAAGGTGGTTCCGATGGAATGACTATTGGTGTCAGCCTGAAGCTGGAAAAGATTACTGATAGCCAGCTTCATATCACATGCGGTCCGGCTTGGCAGGAATCGCACAAGGGTCATAAGGCCGGTGCTGATGTCACGACTCAGGACGATATGTTCTCTCCTGTCCAGGAAGAGGAAGATGTTAAAGAGGAAAAGCCTGAAGAGGTTGATCTAGATTAAAGCTTAGCTCAGAGAGGGGGGCCCCGCATCATGTCGGAGGACAACAAAAGAAAAAGAAGTAAGCGCGTTCCTTACACGCAGATGACCTTGAAGAGATTGAGGGAACTTGGGTTTGTGGTGGATATGGCTGAAAAGTGGCTCCCCTTCTTTGGGCAAGCAAATGACCCGAGTTTAACGAGAAGAGGTGTCCGGAAGGATCTGTATGACTTCATTGATATTATGGCTATGCGTAAGTCTACAGGTATTATAGGCGTGCAGAGTACGAGCGCTGCACAGCACACGGAGCACAGGAGAAAGATCCTGAACACTGAGAATGCTCGTTTGTGGCTGGAATGCGGGGGGCGTATTGCGCTCTGGTCCTGGAAGAAGAAGCCATTGATCAGGAAAGACGGGACCGAGGGTAAGGCTATGAGATGGTTCGCGAGACAGGAAGAGATCAGATTGAGCATGTTTAAAGATTAACACAGGAGGATAGAGATCATGAAACACATAACAATAATACTGGTGCTGGTCACTGTGGCTCTTACAGGCTGCGAGAATCCTTTAGGAAGCATCGATATGCCAGAGGTGCCCGACTACGATGAGTACCTCACGGAGAACAGCTGGAACGCTACGGCAATGGAGCCTGTCATCATACAGCCTGCATTTGTGCCTGGTGGTATAGATGTTCCTGTTGGGACATCGCTGGTGATACTTGTGAAAGGCGGTACAGCGCCCTTCACATGGGAAGTGAGTCCTAGTAAGGGGCAGGTGTATTACGCGCCTGAGGACGGCATTGACGCGCACAGGTTCGTGTATGTGGCGCAGAGGACAGGTGACTGCCTTGTTCAGCTGGTGGACAGGAATAGCAAGGTGGCCTATTTCGAGGTTGAGAATATTAAATAGGGCTTGGTGGGCAATGTTGCTCAAATGACTATAATATATGTGGGATTTTGACTAGCAGCTCGTTCAAAACGACTGAGCCTGAAGAGAGGCCGGAGGCAATTGCGCTTCCGGCCTTTTCTCTTTCAGTCTATTCCGTATGGAGCGATAGCAGTGATCATGAGTATGATGATCACGAACACTACAGCCGCTACAATCCATTCGTACCATTTCATTCTGGAGCTCCTGTTCTTGTCGGTTCGTTAAGAAAAAGACCAGCCCACTCATCTTCTGTGGCTACCATTGTATCTGTGTCTTCAACCCCGATAGCGTTAACCTCCCATCCTGTAGCTTCATTGCTTCCGTCTATATTCTCTAGCCGCCCCATTAAAGAACCATCACAATCTTTATCATATCCAGTAATTCTGAATGCCTTTATGATGATAGTCCCTACTGGTTCAGGCTCTACGCTGTTTCTTTTGACAGTTATGAAAGGAGGCATATCAACTATTCTTGCTCCTTCTTCTTCGTCTGATATTGTTCTAACTGGCCTCATGATTTATTCACCTCCGGTTGTGTCGTTTGTTGAAGCTTCTCTGCTTTCGCATCTGCTTTTTCCCAGCAAGTAGCGCAAGCCCCGCCAGCCGCCCCTTCTGTCAAAAGATACTCATCGTACATGCATCCCTTTACCGGAGGGCAAAGGGACTCCATTCTTTTCCGCCGTTCATAATCTTCTAACCATGTCATTTATCCACCCCTCCTGTAGTTAGTCGTTGATTCCTCTTCTTCGCCCTCTGCTCCTTCTGCTTGACCCTCCTGTGCTCAAGCCGCTCCTTCCGGTTGTGCTCCACGACCTCTTGATCAGGTGCGTTACCACCGAGCCACCTGAAGCATATGCCCTCCACCTCAGTCAGCCGCATGCAGATCATGTCCTGGTTGTACCCCGCGAACCATGCCCTGTTCTTGAGCGCCTTGCGAAGCCTCTGCTTGGCCTTGTTGTCGAGCTCAGCTGTGCCCTTGATCCAGAGCCATTCGCCATCTCCCACATGGTTCATGATCGTGTTCCAGACCTCCTTTGCGGTGTGCTCTTCGCCCTCCAGAGGCGTGATGTGCACATCTCTGCCGTTTACTTTAAGTGGCATTCTTTTAATCATGACATCAGATCCTTTCTGTGCTTGAATTCTATGCGGCTAATAGGGGTGTCAATCCCGCACTTCATTTCTCGCATGAACATCCCTATGAACTCTCCTCCCATCATCTCAGGGAATCCCTCGCGTCTCGTCTCGTCATTGTGAGACCATCGACCATCTCTCCACCATGCGTCATATCTGGATATATCTGCCAATGGTTCTGTTTCAACGCTGACAATCTCAATGGGATGTATGCGCTCGATCTTTCCTCCCTTACCGAGACCTTGGCATTTCACACAAGCCATGACCAGATCGCCTGCCTTGAGAAACTTCCATCCAAGACGCCTAGTGATATCCTTGGTTTCATTTCTCATCTGCTCTGTTGTAAGCATGAAGCTCATGTTTCTCATGCCACATCCCCTTTCCTGTACGCTCTGACGAGCTCGATCTCAATAATGACGTTCTGCTTGGTCAAGTTGAATATGATGTCTTCCTTGTGAACCTCAAACTTGATCTTGAGCGTTTTAGCTATCTCCCTGAGTTCTATGACGCTCAATTGCTCTGCAATAGCGTCAATTGGCATCTTTATGTTGTTGGTCTTCTTGTTCATGGTTGCTCCTCTAGGGCTTCTTGCGCCATTTCAGGTGCGCGTACTACCTCTTTATACTTCCATTTGTCCAGCTTTGATATCTCCTCCAACGCTGTTGTCAGCCTGTTATTCTCCTGTATGAGAAACGTAACGTGCTTGGCGTGCTGCTCTCAGTCCTCATGCTGGCTTCTCAATACCAGTATTGTATCGTCTATGGCGTCCACGTACTTTTCCGGATCTTCGAGCCGTTCTATCAGTTTGTCTAGGTCTATTAGCATTATTTCTCCTCCGGGTATGTTTTATCTACGTGACTCATAAATGCTGTGATGAAGTCGGTCATCCTCCGCCAGCGTGATCTGAAGTCTAGTCGCGGTGGCTCTTGCTTAGGCAGGAAGATACGGCCTCCTAGCGGTTGATCCTGCTCCACAATGCCCATTGCCGTCTCATAATCCCTGCGCGCAAGCCGCATCATATCGTATATCTGTTTTGGGATAACATCGAATGTCTTCCCTGTCTCCTCATGATGCAGCTCTGTATGCATTATTGTGGCAAGCCTGACTGCCTCGTACATTCGTTCGCTAACATCAATCATTATCAGCGCCACCCTTCTGTCAGCCTCATCAACCAGCGAATGCTCCTCGCCTGGGTGAGGTATCATATTCTTGTGAGTGTGTAGTAGCTTCATACCTTCTCTCCTTTCAACATTGGCGTCCTATCCGGCCTCGCAAAAGGCTTCAAGAACTGTATCATCTGTCCGATTGTCCTAGTCTTGCACATCCGTATCACGGTGTAATAGAGATCCCTCGTGAGCCCGAAGTAGGTGTATTGCTCCCCTTCGATATTCACGTCCATTTCCCCATTGCTACGCCATGCTACAGGTTCCATGATTTACTCCCCCTTGACTGGTATTTCATCCAGAAGCTTCTTGTGCTTGTCCATGCCCAGCCTGAGCAGCTTCAGCTGTATGTCAAGAGCTGATATGCTGGCCTGTAGTGAGTCAGGTGCACTTGCCGTGTCTTGGCATGCCTCGGGCGCTGTTGTGGGCTCCTGGCTCATTCCTGCGGCTTCCTCGTAGAGCATGGTTGCATGTCTGCATTGCGTGTATAGCTCGTGAATTGTATGTTTGCCGCATCTCGTGGCAAACATTTGAAATGTATGCGGATGGAATTCCAGAATGCCCTTCAGCCTTATTGCCACACTGTACAGCCCATCTGCCGCCTGTTTTAGCTTGTCCGTCGGACTGTTGCCGTCCAGAGCGTCCTTGTTCTGCTTATCAAGTATTTGGATGTAGTTCATATTTCCTCTCCGTGCCATCTGTCTTTGATGGATGATCTTTCTCGTTTACGTCGTACTACGCCCTGTATGATGGCTATGAGGCCGCTCAGGATTATGACTGATCCGCTTATTATTATCATTCTGTCGGGGTCTGTCATTGCCTACTCCTCCTCCGGATGCAACCTGTAGATCGCATCACAGTTAAATATTGCCAGCTCATGATTGCTCTTGATCTCCTGATGGAGTGCCCAGTTGATATACATCTGGCTTGCCATCCATGCCGCAAGTGCTATTATCAGTCCTGTTTTCATATCTTTGAATCCTCCCATGCCTTGATTAATTTTGTTACGTCAATTAATTCTCCGTATTCGGAGTCACCATAGAGTACTTCAGCATGGTTAGGACTGCCAAGTCGGTCTTCCTCTTCATAGATGGTGAGAGCTTCGTACATCTTCTGAGCAATACTCAGCCTCAAGTTTGCAGCGTTAAGCTTCTCTCTCAGCTCTGCGATCTCCTCAACCTGGTCAACCTCCTCTATTCCGTTTGATGCTATTCCGCATTCGCTCATTGTGTTACCTGCTTTCGATTCTTTGTGTTTACGTCTGATGACGCTCCGCTTCTCCCCGTAAATCCTCTTTTCGGGACTCATGCGTAAATCTCCTCGTGTTCCATGACGTGCATGTAATAATCGTTCTGAACCATAAACTCCGTGTCGCAATACGGGCACATAGTTACAGAATTGCTCAGCGTCTCGTGCTGCTCCCCGCACGTGGGGCATGTCTCTTTTTTCATGATCATGATCTCCTCCCGGCCTCGGGCGCTGCTACGGGCTTCTTATTCGTTTTGTTACCTGACAGCATAGCGGCTATGACAGCAGGCATCCCGTTAAAGACACACGTACCGCCCTTGACGGTCTTATTGAAGGTTGTTTTCTTGGTGCACTTCTTAGCGCACGTATGGCACTTTGTTCTATTCGAGCTATGGGTTGACTGTGCACGTCCACAACTCTCGCACGTTATTATTATTCTACCTGTTTTCATGATGTTACCACTCCTTCTTTTTGATTAGATATTGTGACCATATGGCCGCAATGATTAGTAAAATGTAGATCATTATTAGCTTTCCCTTCTAGTGTGTTGTCATTATCAAAAGGCCGATTTCCATAAATGCGAGAATGAATACAAGCGTCATTATGCACCCGCTTTCTTGATTGCCGCTTGCAATTCTTCTATGGTTTCAACTTGTGGCGGCTTTCCTTCGTCTTCATAGAAGATACCCTCCGCCCTTAAACCCTCAAGATCAGCCAAGGCACATTTGCAAGCCTCCAACAGCTCAGGAGCGGCTGATATAAGCTTGGCGTTTGCTTCGGCCTCTTCTCTTGGCATTTGATTCTCATCCTCGTCAAGTCCTTGGCTGCAAACTGCAACCTCGTACTGTGAAGCGTCAATGGCAAGTCCGTCAACTTCCCAAGGTGCAGGTGTATGTTTTGATTCTGTCATGATTATGCCCTTTCTATATGTTTGATTAGTTCTTGCCCTATAAACTTCGTGTCAAGTATTCGCATTAAACAGCCTCTTCTTCCCAGTCGATAGCCTGAGATAAATACAGTGAACCCGCTATTTCGTTGCTCCCTTTCTCAGTCCTGAGCGTGCAGAATGATCCGACTCCATGCTCCCAAGTCTCGCTATTTTCAACGACAGCATTCACTCCTATTTCGTGTTCCTCATCATACATTCTGACTTGTGATTCAATGTAAGGATTGCTCTCTGTTTTCAATGTCAGCTTCCGCTCTAGTTTTCCGATGATTGCTTTCATGCCGCCTCACTTTCCAAGTGTTTCTTCAGCGCTTCAAACGTTTCAGGATCGAGCGTGTCACTGTCAATATCAACGCCTGATGCTGTCTCAAAGTCTCCGATACAGTCCACACAAGCCGTTACTGATTCGTTTGTGTCTTTGAGCCAATAGGCCGACACTTCATGCCCTACTTGTATTTCGCTGTAAACCCCTTTGCATACGGGGCACGTTGTCAAGTTGTCAGTATCTATTCTAGGCATAATATTATAGTCCTTTCGATTTCTGGATTGCTTTACGGATATCACAATAATAACACACTCCGCAATCTGCCCCTGTTTCAATGCTCTCCTTAGTCATTTTGTGGCACTCCATAGAGCGTGTAATATCGTCTATTTCATTCAGTATCAGTTGCATTGTTTCTTCGTTCATGAACCGCGCCAGTCCCCGTGCAGAGGCGTCTATTTCCTCCCAAACAACCTCTACGGGGTGATGCTCAAATGTCTCACAGGCGTGATCTCCCACAAATGCAAGTTGATCCTCTTCGCTTAATGTGTTCCAGTTGTCCGGTATTTCTTCAAACAAGAAGTTTCCGCTTGCGTGCTGTAGTTGCCTCAGTGTGTAGTTTGTTTCCATGATCTCTCCTTAGTTATTAGTTTCCAGCCAGTGAATAACCGCCCCCCGTAAGAGGCGGGGTATTCCTTGGTTAGAGTGTTATTTTATCACCATCAAACGGGAGGGTTTTACCTTCATAATCAACAAACCATTCGTGATTCTTTTGGAATACATTATACCCTAATCCGAATTGACTACTTGCTTGGTTCATGCGTGTCTTTGTGGTGGCTGTCTTCCACCCTCCGGTGTCTAGCGTAATGACCCCGTTTTCCCTCTTAACTACTTCCGTTGCGTGATATACAACGCTTAAATGCCCGTCACCCTCACTGCGTACTGTTGTTGATGTTTTACCTAGTGTGTGCTGTTGTGACATAATCTATACTCCCTTTATATAAGTTTTCCGTCTTCTGTGAATTCGTACTCATTGCTTTCGATTGTCTCAATAATTGCTTCCTCACTTGTTAAGTATTCGTATTCCTTCTGCAACATGATCCTGTAGTCTTCTGAGATAGAGCGCAGGAACTCCGCTTCTACTTCGTCAAGCTTTTCGTCAAGTTCCTGCTCATTCTCAAAATCCCCGTTCTCATCCTTTGGAGCGGTATTGACTATCTGATCACGTTCAGAAAGAAAGTTTACAGCCGTTTGATGTGTTTCGCACATTGCCCCATGTTCTTCTTTGATCTTATGCGCTGTGAAGCAAGCGTCTTCTGTAAGCTCCATTTCGCAGTTGTGGCGGTCAAAGCTTATTAATTTAAGCCCTGCCGTGTTCGCGTCTTCTTCGAGGCAATCCCACCAGTCAAATTGAACATTAATGTCATAAAGCTTTTCTACGGCCTTTTCTTTGGCCTCTTCCGCTAGCTCGTCGTATTTATAAACCTTTGTTTCTATTACTCTCATAATCTATACTCCTTTTATTGTTATTACTGTTAAACCTTCCAACACTCCCAGCGCAATCCCGACACTATCAGCCTTGATACTGCCAGAGACCCGCGAGCCGTCTTTAATTGCCGTGTAGGTGTAGATATGCATTTATGCCTTTACTTTCCCTGGGAGATTGCGACTCCCAGGGAAATAATAGTTATGCGTTCTTTAGCAAGCTTTCAACTTCTTCCACGGTAAAAGGTATGTAGACTTCAACCATTGACAGTACGCTCTCAGCAAACACCCATTTATCTTGCGCTTTAGAATAGCCGTTTCTTTCACTCCTAATATAGTCTATCGCTTCTTTGTTTGTCATTGTCTCGCCTTTCAGTAGTGTTGCGCTGGCAAACCGTGCCAACTGGCATATTCAAAAGCATTACCCGTGCCAACTCCACTAGACTCACTCTCTTTTATATCAACTAATTGCACTAGACTCACGAATAAGCAATAGACTCAATACAATCGGCCAGGGTCAACACAATCACGCTCTCACTCAACCCATGCCAATTCCTTCTCACTTTCTCAAACATGACTAGACTCATTCTCACGGATGATCAAATCTCACTCAAGCATGCGATAATCACCACCCAGAAATACCCCTCATTTACGCCCAAAACATGCCACCTATGCACCACCCAATACACCACCACCACATGCACCCTTATATATATAGATCATTACTCTAAGCTTATATTTAAATACAGTGCTTACATATAGTATTAGAGTGTACTCATATTTACATGCACTCACTCATGGACTCACATGCCCTCACACTCACGCACGATCTCACAGGCGCTCTCAGGACAGCTACCATCCAAGGCCACCCCCTCACCCGCTCTCATGGAACGGGGCTCAGGCATGAGTCTAGCCGCAGGGTGTACGGATGTGAGGTGCACTACGCTTTGAACGTTCAGAACGAAATGAACAGTGTTCAATACTCATTGAACACTCAAAGGCTTGACAATGGGAGTAGATGTGCTATGGTACGTGCATGCTTGGCATCCGGTCAGAGCGTCCCACACAGGCCATCCTCAAGAGAACAGAGGCGAGTTGACATAAGACCTATTATACGACCTTGTGCATAAACCCTAACAAATCACCACATGCCCATAGCATTATCAAGCCACAGCATGCAACACCACTACATGTTGTGCCCCACCACAGCACATGCAGTCTTCAAAGCGCGAGAATACAGCAGAGCATGCGAAAGTGGGGCGAGAGTACAGTCGAGGGGCGAAAACCGCTTAAAAAGCAAAACGAGATGGAAAAACATCTGGAAGGGGGGAGGGGGCTGGATGCTGATCAGGGTGTCGTGCTGGAACCTATACCGTAGCCTCCCCACAAATTTTATTTAAAATTATTTCCCAGTGTGGCGGCTGAGAGAGCATAGGACGGCCTGTACAGGGCGTGAGAGCTACTGAGCGACTACCTGAGTGTCTTTGTACCCTTTTGGTGCTTGAATCGATTGTAGAGCATCCTCGTGAGTTTTGGAGGCATGGTTAGATTGATGAGGAAAAGGAGCTTGACAAATGAGGATTGTGTGGTATTGTATGGCCTTAATGTAACTGGAAGGAGGGGGATATGATATTCTGGAAGAATCGCATGAGCACCGAGGAGATAAAAGCCGAGCAGGAGAGTTTATTGCAGGAAGCAGTTCGTTGGGGCCATGCGTGCCTGATGGTGCATACGGGGGCGAGTCAGAGGTACTGGGAGCTTGATAGAGAGCTGCAGAGGCGTGCTGAGCGCGATAGGAGTGTTTGACCCATGGCAAGACAAGGGTGAGGGGGTGCAAGGGCGTAGAGGGCGTGTTTGAGAGTATATGATGAGATGACTGGTAAAAAGAGGAGGAATGAGATTATGGACATAGGACAAGCAGTACACGGAACTAAAGGCATTCCCGACGTAACGCACGACTGGGAGGGCAGGTGCAGGGAGTTGGAGGGTCTTGTTGAGCAATTTTCTTTTGATGCGAGAGTAGAGGCAACAGAAAGAGAACGGTTGGAGGCGGAGAACAAGCGGTTGCGTGAGGCATTAGGCGGTGTTTTTCACATGGTAAAGAAGCCGCAAACGTTAGACTATTTTAAGATAAGGACTTTATGCGAGCACGCCCTGAAAGGAGCGGAATGATCAGTCGATCAGAAAATATTAAAAGGCATGTAATTTATTGGTGCGGTGTAATTTTAGGGAAACGATTTAGAAAATGGTATAACTCGAAAACGCATCGCTGGATGTGGAATGCGGTAGAGCTTGGCGATATACTTGCGGAAAAAGGAGCCTCATGAAAATAACTGACGACGATGTAAAGCTGTTGGCTTATAGAATTTTGGGTGAGCCATGCGAATTTCATATTAGCAAGCTATACTTAAACTTATATTTGAAAACGAACGGGACTCATGAAGGCCAGCCGTTCGACCCCCGCACGGACGACAACGACCTGATGAGGCTGTTTGATGCGTTCGAAACGAAGTATGAACCACAGGAAAGATGTTTGGATGTAAGATATTTTCATGAACCGAAATATGTGTATAAGATAACAGATCAGTATGGTAATGTTTATTTGGCAGGAGCCAAAGACCGCCGCGAGGCAATGCTTGAGTGCATGCTGAACGCGGTTAAGAGCTAGTAAACACAGGCATTCCCCATGGTCCTTAAACTTTATTGAAATAAATGTTGACATGACGAAAGTATCTGGTATTGTTGAGCGCATGATAACTGAAAGCGATGAAAGACACACAAGAATTGAACCCCTCAGTCCATGGAGTTATCGGGGAAGAAATGACCCGTCCGGTAATGTAGTTGACGATCCTACCTTGGGTGCAACGCCCGACATGGTTGACTCACCTCGCACCGCAGTGCTCCTAAAGGCTGGGGGCCTTTTTACTGATAACTGAAACGGAGGGGATACAGAATATGAGCGACTTGAGATTTACAGACAAGAGGAAGCGCTACGACCATTGGTACAGGACCCTGAGCAGAGACGAGAGAGACGTGTTTGAGTGGCTCTGTGACTCATGCGATGTGGCGGGATTTGTGGACATTGACAAGGACGTAATCGCGGAAGAAACTCTCATAAATGACACCGAAAAAGTGGGCATTGCATTAAATCAAATCGTGTTTTCAAGGTTAGGGGTATCTAAGGGGTATCTAAGGGCTAAGATTGGCACAGAGATATATGTCATGTGGTTGTGCTCATATATCAAGTTTCAAGAGCTTCGGAAAGCAGATGTCTTGAACTTGAACTACAATTTCCACAACAAGATACTACGCAGGCTTTTACAGATGAAAGATCTCTTCCCTGAGGTCATGGAAATGTACGTAATACCCTCTGGATATACAGGGGTAGAAACTGGTACTCGATGGGGGTCCAAGAAAGGGAATTTAATAGTTAGCCCTAAGATAGACCTAACTAAGGGGTACAAGAGAAGAGAAGAGAAGAGAGTGTATTTAGGGGGAGAGTCTGAGAGGGGGAAACCGGCTTTGAAATCTCAGTCGATGACGAACAACCAACTCAAGGGTCGACATGTTCTGTACGACAAGGTTCTGGCTTGCTGCGATCTGAGGAACACATTTCCGATTGAACATTTTGCTGAGCTGCGGATCAAGTGGCCTGAGCACGATGTCAACTGGCCGGACATAATCGACTGGGTGACGAAGAAGCACGAGATCGGAGCTGGGGTTGGGAATGGAGTTTACGATGCCCATGCCATGATTTCTGCCGCGATCACGAAAGGCAAGTTTTTGCGAAAGGGGGCTCCGGACCCGAATGAGACTCCGGAGACGAAGCTGCACAAAGTCCAGGAGAATAAAATCAACAAGCTTTACGAGGCCGGGACGATTGACGAGACTGAGTGCGAAAAACAGCACGCTGACAACGACGAGAAGTTCGGGGTGGGCAAATGACCGAGAAAAAGAAGAAATCCGAGCGACAGCCGCCATATTCCGAGGAAGCCGAGAAAGGCGTGATAGGCTCAGCGCTGCTGGAGCCGGCCCGGGTGCTGGATCTGCTGATCGAAGCCAAAGTCACGGACAAGGACTTTTTCAGTCCGGCGCATCAGCGTATTTTTCTTGCGATAGGCGAACTTTATGGCCGTGGCAAGATTATCGACACGTTGACAGTTGCCGAGAAGATTGGCGCAGAGAACCTCGATCAAATAGGCGGGTCGACGTACTTGGATCGGCTGATCGACAGCACTCCAACAGCGTACCACGCTGAGGACTACATCGAGATTTTGAAGCAAAAGAGCCTTTCTCGAATGATAATCGGGGTCAGCAAGGATATCGAGGGCCGGGCCTACAAGTCCGATGACCCGGAAGAGCTCAGGAGCAAGGCCGAGGCCGCGTTCACGAGACTCCAGATTGACGCGCCCAAAGTTTCCTTGCAGCAGGGCATGGCGAGAATCATTGACGATTTGGTGAGGATTGATGATGGCGGGGATCCTCGGCCTCTTGGTCCGAGCACAGGTTATCCTGGGCTTGACAAGGCGCTTGGCGGCGGTATGGGCGCTGGCGTGAATTTCATTACGGGCCAGCCAGGGACCGGGAAAACCAGCTTGGCTTGCAATATCATCCTGAACATGATTGCCAACGGGACGAAAGCTGCGTTTGTTACGCTGGAGATGCCTGTGGACGATATGCTGCAAAAAATGATCTCGATCATCACGGACAAGAATATCCGGCATGCGCTGGTTGGGTCCGGGCTGCCGAATATGCTGAAAGTGAAGGAGGCAGAGGAGATTCTGTGCAATTCAGGATGCTTTGATATCGCTGATCAGTCAGCCATCCAGGATGAAACTCAATTCAGATCTTGGTGCCGCAGGAAAGTTCTGAAGGACGGTTTTAATGTGATTTTCCTTGACTACTTGCAGTTATTGGAGCTACAAGACAAGAAAGTACGGGGCGAAGAGCAGGTGTCTGAGCTGACCGGAGTTGTCAAGAATGTGACTTCATCACTCGGAGTTCCGATTGTTTGCATTGGCGAGGAGAACAAGGACGGTGGCATCCGTTATTCAGACCGCGGGAATTACGCTGGCGCGACTCATTGGCGATTGCTCAAGACTGGAGATGCTGAACCAAGAGCACCATTTTACAAACAGGACTTCGATGTTTTCACGAAAAAAGCTCGGTTCGGAGTACCTTCTTCGACAACGCCCATGGTATTGCATGGCGCGACTGGGCGGGTAGAGGAATTAGAACGAAAAGAGGATGATTATGACTACAGAGATGGAATCGAAGAGCTCCCAGAAGCAGAGCCCGAAGGAGGACAAGGATTTGACCTTTTTGGGGGAGGAGACACCATTGACTGAGGTTCAGCCTGAGACCGTTCCTGACGAAGAGCGGCTTGCAATGCTGAACCAGAATATCGTGAGCGGCATCAAAAAGATGAAACCGGAAACATCCGCTCTCTTGCTCGATATGTGGCGCGATATAACCCAGAACAGTGACATGAACGAGTTTATTCGGCAGAACATGCAGACAACACAGCTGCACATTGTCGAGTCCCAGAAGGATTATTGGTCACGTAGAGCCATGAACGAGAAGAATCTTGGCGAATTGCTCGATAGGGTTTTGGACGAAGACGATGACGCGGATTTTATGCGCTACAATGCCGAATTGCACCGGGTCGACCAGGAGACAAAGCGGGATCACGCACATATCTCGAACTTGATGAAAGCTTCGACCACGTTTGCCAAGGAGTATCGGCAGTGCGCGATGCAGCGCAAATCTTCGATTGACATCAGCAAGGTCGTGCTTTTGAAGACTTTGTTCATTGCGGCTATACACAGCCATGTGCACGATGAGCAAACGCTCAGGGCTATTTCGGACGACATCAAACAGGCTTGCCTGCAGCACTTGCCGGTAAGCAGCGACACTCATTTGGGAGGTTAAATGCCTGGTAGAAAAGACGACAAGATCCAGACACTGGGAGAAATTGGCCTCGATATGGCCAATAGCATAAAGCGCAAGGACAAGCGCCACGAGCGTTTCTGGAACTTTAAGCCTTTCGACGTATTTCTTGATCGTGGTGATGGACTTGGTTACTGGCAGAGCAAGAGACAGACGAAGGTGGGTTACGGGAGCAATCGCTCGGGAAAGACCGTCAATGCCATAGCTGAGGCTGTGATGATCTACACAGGGATCGTGCCTCCAACTTTGCGCGGGGTGTACGCATGGGAGGATAAACTCAATGCGCTGGTCACAGGGCCCAATAAGCGTGCGCGATACGTCCGGATCGTTGTGATGGACTACGGAAAGCACTTCAACACGGCCATTAAGCCACTTCTCACGGATCCTGACCTCGGATATCTACCCGAGGCGTGGAGTGATTACGATGCAGTTCACCATCAGTTCACTGGCCCAGACGGTTCGATTCTGGATATATTCTCAGCAGACCCAGCTCAGGACATTGATCCCAGCAAGTTACGCGGTGGACGCATTGATCACACCATGATCGATGAGATTAACCGTGAGGCAGTTTACACTGAATCAGCGGCTCGTGGTGCCGCTTCTCCCGACTCAATGGGCACAGTATCACTGTCCTATTGCCCCCAGAATGGCCTTGATTGGACGTTTGACGAACTTCACAACTCCAACTACGTGAAAAAAGGAGACCGGTCCTATCTGCTGCCTATCGACCAGCAGAGCGATGAAATCTACGTGGTCAAGGTCTGCATGAAGGACAACCCGTATATCACAGCGCCGGCATACGAGCGACAGAAGAAGATTTATCGAGCCTGGGAGGTTGCATTCAGGGTGGATGGCGAATATTCTGAGCGTACATCGGATGCTTATTTCAAAGTCGAGCCCTTGATCGAATGGGAGGCTGAAGGTCGCTGTTCACCGGGAGTCCCTGCAATCGTCCACGAGATAGAGACAGATCCTGAAAACGGGGTTTTTATTGGCGATCTTGAGATTATCAGAAATGGCCGGTTCATCCAGGAGGGTCAGAAGTATGACGAAAAATCATATCCGGTCTGGCGCATTTGGGAGCGTCCTCGTGATGGCGAGAAGTATATCATGACCGCAGATATCGGAGAGGGCAACCCGAAGAGCGACCCTCACTCAGTCGATATTTACCGATGCACAGACCAGAAGCGACCGAAGCAGATTGCCCACCTGCACATCACTGAGTACAAACCTGGTAATCTTGCTCTTCAGGCATGCTGTATGGCCAATGTTTACGGTGATTGTCTGATCGTACCGGAATCGAACAATACTGGCGGCGGCATGTTTATCGACAGAGCAAGGCGATATGTGAATATGTACAAACGTATTGAGGTCTCTACTCAGCAGGATAAGCCGCTGGAGAAGGTCGGTTGGTTTACGAGCAAGCATAACAAGGGCGCTGTTCTCGACAATTCGTACAAGATGCTTCAAATGCACGCAACGATGAAAATGCCGACAATGGAGTTCGATGAGGATGACGAAGTGATCACCGAGAATTATTGCCCCTTCAATTCCAGGGTCACTCTCGGAGAGTTTATCTCGTATCAGGAGAAGGTGGTGAGAGACAAAAATGACATTGCGAAGGTTGTATGGGGTGCTCCGCATTCAGGCCATGATGACACTGTAATCTCCACGGTCATCAGCTGGAAGATCATCCGCGATGAATTTTCTAAAGTTTCTACTTGCAAAATAGAAAAAAGTATGTTAGCTCTTAGAAAGGATAGACATTACCTCGGGGAGCAAAAGAAAACAAACCGAGCATTTAACGGCTTGAAGAAACAACGGAGCCTCTCGAAGCTTGGAAGAGGACGTGGAGTTAAGAATGCCCCAAGGTGACGCATCACTGATTAGCAAGGTCGAAGGAACAAGTGGCCAGCAGGCAGGCAGCGAGTTTGCCGGAAAAAACTCTGACCAGAAACAAGCCCTCAAGACTTTTATCACCGCCCGGAATGAGAGTCGCGATTTCGTGAGAGAGTATTACGAAAAAGGCGTTCGCATGTATCGCATGTTCGCCGGGAAACTTCCAGAAGAGATCGACGGAACATTTTCCAAAGTCATGCTTTGGTATCCGTACATGATCATCGATCAGGAGATGGTCCAGTACACGAAGAGCATGATGTACGGTGACGACTGGATCCGCGCCAACGCAATTTATCCTGAGTTCGAGCCCACAGCGAAGACCGCTACGAAATGGCTCAAGTACCAGATGGAGCGCGTGCAGCATTATCAGCGCATGGCAATTCCTACTCTTCAGTCTGCTCCTATTTTTGGCAACGGATTCAGGATGTACAGTCACAGTTTTGTCACGAGAACAAAACTCAAGGAAGAGCCGAACATAGTTGATCTTGGCATAGTAGATCCATCTGACCCAGTGAGGACTGTTAGAGAGCCCATCGAGAAAGGTGTTATCCAGGGTCAGAATATTAATTTCTTCAATGTGCTGCCTTCTCCCGCCGGCAGTGAGATCAACCCTCCGAAAGGCGCAGAGGAGCTTGGTCTCGATTATTTGATTGTCTACACGTATCCGACCAGAAGCGAAATAGAGGCAGAGGTCAAAAAGGGCAATTACGACAAGGACCAAGCGGATCAATTATTCAAGACAAAAGGCGTTCAGGTCACTGACGATTTTTCGATGGAATACAAAATGGATCTTACGAATATTGACGGAGCTTGGAATCAGTTCCAGGCACCCGATTGGATTCGTCGGATGAATTCCCTTGAGCACGATCTTGACAGGAGATATCGTGTTGCATGGTTTTACCAACGCGACAAGTGGACGATAATTGCCGAGGATCGCTACGTGCTTTATAGCGGCGAACCGTTCCTTGATTTCTGGCCCGTTGCCAATTACAAATCTAGTTTCAACCTTGACAACTTTTACGGCACGAGTCTTCTTGAGGTCGTTGAAGATCTTATCATTTCGATCATATTGAATTTCAATATGAGACTTGATTTTCTTGCCGGCAAATTTTACCCGCCAAAATATGTTCCTCAGAAACTTGTGGATGATATGGGAGGTGATTTAAGCGCTTTCGATTGGGAGCCTTACAAGACTATCCCGTACAACCACAACGCATTTCCAGGCGGCTTGAACGGTATGATTTTTGGTGATGTAAGCGCAGATTTGGATCAGCAGGCTTTTGTTGAGCAGGGCCAGATGAAAGAGTTTCTTGAGGATATTATTTCTATGCACGGTTCCGAGAGTGTATCTGGCAACACTGCAACAGTTGGTGCAGGCCTGCTGAACAAGGAGATCGCAAGATCGATGCAGCGTGCGATGAATATCGATATGACCGGGACACGCGAGAGCGCCATGATCACTCTCAAAATGGGCGCTACGTTCGTCACAGAGGATGAGCCGATCAGGACTGGTGCAGACGGTATGCCATGGGAAACTATTGATCACAGAGCGATCATAGATGGTTACGGAGTCGATATCAATGGTGCGAATGCTATGATGCACGCAGAGGAAACTTTCCGTAGGCAGGTATCTATCGCGCCAATGCTTCTTGGTGATCCTGAGATTCAGGGGCAGGTCGAGATGAAGAAACAACTTCTCCAACAGGCACGCTTTAAGAATCCTGACATTATAATTTCCGGGGCTTCTGAGAAACTCCCTCAGGCGCGGCCAAAGCAGGAAGAGGTTCGTATGCCCGGCGGCATCCCATCTGCTCAGAACGATCAGCAGTCTTTGAACGCGGCTGGTAGCAACGCAGAAGGAGGCACTTTCTCGTCATGAATAAAAAGATTTCAAAATTAGAGATTGACCTCAAGCAGAGTGACGTGGCGTTGCTTGCTAACCATGAGAAGATGGAAAAAGCCAACATGTATTTGGCTAGTCTCGATGCTATGGAGGCTGTTCTCAGGGAAGACCCATTGAGAGAGGCTCATATTCTTTTGATCAAAAAAAGAATTGGACATCTACTGAACAAGATGTTAGATAAGCCATTGGATCCAGGTGATCCTAAGAATTTATTATGGCATGGAGAGATGAGAGGCAGACTCATGGAGCAGATACTCCACGCGAACACGCTTAGCGGAATCGAAAAGCACAGGAATTTTTTGTTACAGGCAAAGGATAGAATAATAAAAGCGATTGAAGGTATCGCTAAAAAAACAGAACGAAAGGCAGGGGATAAATGAGTTTAATTGATACTATCGATGAGCAGAGCGGTATTGTTTCTGAAGGCGATGCGGATATAGTTGACGCTATAAAAGCAGCTGATGGGACTAACGGTGAAGCTCAGTCTGACGCACCGACTGAAGACCACACACAGAGCGACAAAGCTCCGGACGCATCTTCAGATCGGGCACCCGAGGGCGATGGTAAAGAAGAAGGCGATAGTCTTGTTGATGACCTCGAAACGAGTCCGGCGAATAAGAAGCCTGACACTGACGAAGTTGATGACAAAGACAAAGCGACTGATGAGAAGGAAGATTCAAACGAGGATAGCGAATCCGATGATTCAGGGCCACTCTCTGATGAGGACAAAGCGAAACTCGAAGCTGATCTTCTAGGTTCATCAGAACTTGAGTCAGCGACTGATCCCGTTTGGAAACAAAGGTATGATGATCAGACGCAGTACACAAGAGAACTTGAGCAAGATAAAAGCGATAAAGAAGCTGAGCTTGCCACGCTGTTCAAAACCCTCGGAAGGAAAATTATCACAACTAAGGACGGTCTGCAGCTGTCAAATTCCGATGATGCCAAGGATTTCTTGGCTGAGGATGTGAATGTTGATGATATTGTTAAGAGCTTGACTCAGAAGGAGTTGGCTCTTTTAGGTCCTGATGAAGAGATTAATGATCCGCAGGCAGCAGCTAAACTACTCGCAGGTAAAGTGGCCGAGGTTTTCGCCTCGCAGGTGCCACCGATTACGGCTAAAGCTGAGGATGAGATTCTCTCTCAGAGGCAACGTGATGATGTCTATTACGACTTCATTAACGAGAAGTTGTCTGATGGCTCTACAACCCGGTTTCCGGATTGCGAGAAGCCCGAGATCAAGAGTAAATTATCCACAGTCCTAACCTCGAAAGACCCCAGGATGTCTGCGCTGCGAAAAGCTGCATTGAAGGATCCTGAAGTCCAGTCAGCTTATTTAGAGCTGGCGTGGTTACGAGTTAATAGGGCAACGCAAACCGTTATGACGTTGGCATCCGCTGATAAGAAAACCCAGGCTGATAAGAAGGAAACTAATAAACTTAAACCTTCTGTTGGCGGGACTGGTGGCGGCAATAAAGGTACTTCAACCGAGGCACCTCAAGATAAGTCAGGCAAGATTTTGTCTTTTCTTGATGATGTGCATAAGGGTGGAAGTATGCTTGCCCCTGAGCTCTAGCTGACAGAAGCCTTAAAAGAAAGGCTGGTTTGTCATGTCTATAGATCGTGGAACAAACATCGACGGTGCAAAAACGACCGTTAATATCAATACTGACGGAGTCCCTATTGATATGGAAGCACGCACTCGTGCGTATAAACCCGAGAATTACACAACTCGTGTCCTCGTTAGTAAGTTCGGTACGCCGAAAATTGCTAAGGATATGGAGCATAAATATCGTGAACGTAGGCCAATGGCCAATTGGACGACAGTCAAGACAGCTCAGAGTGCAGCAGCCTCAACTATCACGGTAAACAACTATGATATCATCAAGACTGATGTTGTATTGTGGGTTCTCCGTGATGGCGAGAAACTTATGCAGCTCCTGGTTCAGGATGCAAGCATTGATGAAACAGTTGCTGTCGTGAACTTTACTGGGACTACTGGTTCTGGTGGACTTCCTGTTGCTACACAGGTTGGCGATATAGTAGTTGTTGGTCCTGAGTCACACGCTGAAGGCGAAGCTGTTCCTGCCGCTTATAGTAATATCTCTGTTACGCAGAGGGATTACCTGATGCAGACAGATCGCGCTGTTAAGAAGACTGATATCGAAGCGCACATCGGTAAATACGATGATCGCGAGAAGAAGTTGGCGCTTGACCTGATTATGGCTTGGGTAGAAGAGAATTCCAAGATTAACCTTGCTATGTACCTCGGTACAGAAACAAAAGAAGCTACGAGCGGAGACGGTCGTCGTTACTTTATCAAGGGATTGATCGACAGGATTACAGAGAACGTGGACGACTATGCTGGCGTTGGTGCCGGTTGGACAGTCCAAGGACTCCAAGAGATCCTACGCAAGACTCAGGACGATACGCCTGCTGGCGGTATCAAGTTCCTCATGGCTGGTGTAAATATGAACAATGCTATATCTTCATGGCCTGATGGATCTATTCGTGTAGATCCTAACTCCAAGAAGTGGGGCATTCAGATTCGTATTATACAGACGCAGTACGGCGAGGTTGGCGTAGTTTACGACAACGTTCTCCAGAAACGTTACGGTCTTGAAGATCGTGGATTCATCCTTGATTCTGCTCACATGAGGCAGATGAACTTGGAAGGTCTCCCGATGAGAGCGTATTATAATATAACTAACACCCGCGATATCCATAATATGGAACACGCCATATCTGGTACTTATGGTACTCAGATGGGTCTGAACGAAGCGTTTGCTCAGATCAAGGGTATCAACTAAGAACATCAAGGAAAGCAAGGTACATAAGAATGAGTGATCCTAAGAAAGAGAAGAAGGTAGAAGTCGAGAAAGCACCTAAAGTTGCTTCCGAGGATGCGAAGGATGTTGAATCAGCCCTGGATCTTAAAGATCAGGAGATTCAAGATGCCCTGAGCAAACTCGAAGTTGCTGAACAGACGGCTGCACAGCTCCAAAAACAACTGGAGTCTGGGCAGGGTGATGATCAAATTGATGAGGATGATGAAGACCGTCAGCTCATTAGTGGCCCATGGAGTAAAGATCCAAAGGCCAAGATCAGGCGTGTATTCCGTGTCGCAATGTTTAGGAAGGGTTCGCCCTATAAGCCTAACTTTACGACGCTCATGAGCCAGGAGTCAGTCCTGCCTAGTGGGGTGAGAATTCCGTCCAGGGTCGTTACTGTTGAGCCTACACCGGCGCTGCAGTACATTCTCGACAAAGGCGCAATAAATTATGAAGAGCAACTTGTTTCCCTTCGTAATATTGAAGCCAAGGGGTATCTCGTTGAGATAAATCCTGAACATGAAACTTCAATGTGGTTGCCGGCTAGAGTCCGGGCTGCTGAGAAGGCTCGTGTTGAGTATCTCAAGCATCAGGCTGAACTGGATCTAATGTGATCAAGGAAAGGAATGATTATTATGAAGAATAAAGTATCAACACTTATAATTGGTGTTCTGCTCTTAGCTGGATCGGCTATTGCCGGCCCGAAGGGTGAAAGCCAAAAGTTCTTTGCCGCAGATGCGAGTCCCGCAATCTGGGTTCGGAACACATTCAATGAGACCGTTACGTTTGCTGTAACAAACGATAGCGCCACGATTACCGTCACTGTTGGCTCGACTGCCAATACGATTGACGCTAGTGGCACTGATGTGGATACAGTTTCAGAACTGGAAAGCGCGCTCCTGGCCGTTACTAACAGTGCTGGTAAAACTGGTCTTGATGTTTATCGCTGTGCCGCTGCTGGCTCAGAGTCTATAGATGACGAGCTTCTCGTCAGTACTGCGACTCTTAGTTCTGGCTCTGCTGGTGGAGCGTTTCTCTGGGATACGAGCGACACTGAGCACTATCGTGTTTACATACCGCCTTCTGATGCTGGAGCCTCTCGTGGGCAGCTGGCTATAAAGTCGGGTTATGGTGATGTCAAGGGTACTGGCAATATCACTATAAAATCATATACGATACAGAACAACAGCGCGACTCAGATTGATATGCGCGAGATTGTTTCTCCTGTATATGTTCCCGCGGCTAGTTCAGGTGGTCTCACTAACACGACTGATTCAATCGGTCCTGGTGTTATTGACATACCATTGGATTACACAATCGGTAAGGACCAGGGGTTTCTCCTGAGTGCAGACCGAGCTACATCCGGCACTACAGGCGGTGTAGGTGTTCGCTCAGAAGAGCGTTAGAATCTTCGAGGGTAGGGCGGCTTATACCGTCCTACCTTCTCATTGGGTGGGGGGAGATTATGAGCACAAGCAGGAAACATCAAATTGGCCTTTGGGTGGCTGTCGCGACATTGGCCGTAACCATTATGGGCACTGTTATTGCCGGCAGTCTTAGAGCGGGTAGATTGAGCGAAGAGGTTTACGGTAATGGCAGAACAGCCGACAGAGCTGATGCACGCTCGATTGGCAATAAATCAGACATTTCAGGTAACAGCGCACGTCAAGAAGTTATGCTTAAGTCACTCGAACGTATCGAGGTTAAGATAGATCGAATTCGTTAATGAAAAATAAAGTCTACATCTTTGTGAATGGGATCATGAATAACCCTGGGCAGTCCGACAATTGGACTGATAGGGCTGTTACTTGGATGCACATTCACACTGCTCCTGATGTTATTCCGGCTGAGAAGTTCGAGTACTTTACAGGCCCTCTTACACGTAGGCTTTTTCAGCAATACAGGTCGAATAAGCTTGCCAGAGTGCTCTCGTTTTATTTTGGCGCCGATTTCGACGTGGTTCTTGTTGGGCACAGCAATGGATGCGATATTATCTGTAGAGTGCTAGATATGCTTACTCATCCTGTCAAAGAGGTTCATTTGATATCTCCAGCTTGCCATAAGCCGGCTTATCATAACGGATTGGTCGAGCAGTTGTATGTTTACATCGGTGGACAGGATAAGGCTATGAAGTGGGCAAAGCTGAGCGAGAAACTGCTTGGTAGATGGGGTCTGGGATATGGCTCCCTTGGCGGTATCAGTCGCACTGAAGCCCAAAGGTTGTTCGGAGTCAGTAATGTGAACTACGAGCCTGCATTTGGGCACAGCACTTGGTTTGAGAAGGGGCCACTATTTGATATGACAATGTCTTCAATTCTAAATCCTGAAGGAGGATCAGAATGATTCCTTACGGAAAACTCAAAGACAGGCTTCAGGCAAAGCTTAAAGATACATCATCCGAAACAGCGGCTGATATTTTGCTTTATACGAATGAGGCCGTTCGTGATATAGGTTCCGATCATTTTTTCAACACACTGAAGAGGCGTGTTACTTTCCCGTCTAATGGTATATTACCTGCAGATATGGAGCGACCTTATTACGTTCAGCTTTCGGACACTGACTTTCTTGCTTTTCCTATCTCGGACACCTCGCGGTATACGTCCAACAAGCTTTTCGGATGGTGGATTGACACGACTACGACCAATACACCGCTCTCAGATGGTGCAGATGGTATTATAGCTGCAAATGGGACCGCATTTACGTCTGCAGCGCCTTCTACAGCTTTCGATTCAACTATGGTTGGTGAGTTTATTAGGATTGGCGAGAATGAGGGTGTTTACAAGATCTCCGCTGTTCCAGGCGCGACTTCACTTACTTTGGCTGATGGCTACAGAGGAGATGCTGAGACTGCCGCTCATTACGAAGTACGTCCTGAAGGAACAGAGCGTATAGGAGTCACTGATTATGATGGCGTAGACGTAAGCGACGAAGTGGCTTTCTTCGACTACACGAAGATCCCGTTGCCAATTTACAATGATTATGATCTGATCCCGTTTCCTGGGAATTGTGCTGCTGTACGTATCATGGTCGAGCAACAGCTCTTGCAGGGCGAGAAGTACGATAATGACGCGCTGAAGCGTTCAGGGGAGTTTATAAGGGCATTGGGTAACATGAAGCCTTTACAGCCCGTTAAGGGCCGCACACCAGCTCCTCGTAACCGTTTTGGCAACAGGGTTAAATTTGGTCGGTATAAAAACAAGATTAGAGAAGATTCAAACAACAGGAGGATATTAGGAGCATGAAGAATACACTAAAAATAACAGTTTGCGTGGTAGCGGTTTTCGTAGCGGGATATCTGTCTTTTGCAGGACCAGCATCCCAGAAGCCGAGAGGCTATAATGTTGGGATAACATCTACGGTGATAATCCCGTCTATGAGACCAATAACCAAGACAGTGTGGGAGGTTACTAATGCCTACACTCAGGGTCAGTATATCAAGGTGCCTACGAACAATAATGACGTTTACTGGGTCTTGCAGGGTGGAACTTCTGGAGCTACGGAGCCTAATTGGACGAAGTTGGATGATATCACAAACGGTACCTGCATTTTCAGTACAGTCGATATCCAGCGTGGTAAGATATATATCCAGAACTGGGGTTCGGCTGGAACTGTGAATTTTGGTTTTGATTATGCCGCTGAAGTTGACAAGGGATTAGGTCTCATTAAAGGCGGTGGAAGTTTCAATCTCGATTTGTCTGCGTATCAGGGCGAGGTCAGAGCGATCTCATCTGCGAGTACGAATCTTGTGACTACCCAAGTGCTCCCTTAATCAGTTACCATATGGAGGTTTGTGATGAGGCGAATATTTGTAATAGCGATTTTAGCGCTAGCCCCTGCCTGGGGCTTTTGTGGTGCGAACAATTCGGGATCCGAGGTTGATGCTTCTGGGTCGTCTGTCAATATAACCAATACTCCGTCCGTTATAATTGAAGACGAAGGCGGTATTCCTGCTGAAGTTGACAACTCAACGCACGCCCTGCAAACTATCGCATACGAGCATCACGAGATACATAGCGGAAGTCATTACGAGATATGTGGGTTCGTTACTAATGGCGTAGGCGATACTACCATTTTTGCTGTAACAACGCCAGACTCTGCTAAGTGGGCTCACATGACTTTCTCTGCAATAGGAACTAGCCAACTTGAGCTCCATGTGCACGAGGGCGCAACTGTTACAGGTGGCGTTTCTGTAGTGGGTATGAATAACAACCGGAACAGCACCAACACAAGCATTCTAGCCATTCTTCAAGACCCAGTTCCAACTGTTGCAGGGACATTGCTTCCCCTGTCAGAGTCTTCTGGTAAAGAAGGCGCTACTCCGGCAAGAGCTAACACGCTTGGATTTGTTGACAGGAGCAATGAGATTATCCTTTTGCAGGACTCAACATACACATTCACTTTTACGAGCAGGGGAGCGGCAAATATAATTTCGTTCTGCGGGAAGTGGTATGAGCATACAGACAAGGATTAAAGGAGAATTATGAAAGAGAAATTAAGTTTTATTTTTATTGTTTTGTTGATGGCTATGGGCGTTTACTGCTTTGCCGGTGCTGACAATCCGGTTGACACCTCAACGATTGAGGCTGACATCGTAACGGCGCAGGCGGCGGCAGATGCGGCACAGGCAACAGCAGATGCGGCAATACCTGATAATACTAGTTCCGGAACAATTACAAATATCACTGTGGATAGAATATATTTTACTCTCGGTGGCACAAATAGCTGGATAACTATGTCGAGTGCGACTAGTGGTGTATGGAGAATCAACGGACAGGACACAGAGTTTAATTACTTACTTGGTCAGGAATAAGTTATGTTTAAACGACTTCTAATATTCTTGCTCTTTGCAAGTACCTGTTCAGGCGCAGTTCCTAACTGGCACTTCAAGGATTCTACTCCTGCTTATTGGCGAAATGATGCAGGGGTGTGGAAGATGCAGACTGGGGTAACTCCTGCATGGGTAGACACAAACTCTGCCGACTTAATTATGATGGTCTACGGACAGGATGCACAGCCGGAACGTGTTATCTATGATGTGTTCGGAGGTTCGGACAACGTTATAATGAATGCTTCCGGCACAGAGCCACCTAACGTGTCAGGTGGGAAAGCTTACTTTTGGAGCAACCCCTATTTGGTCAATACGAATGTGCAACATGTTTTAGGAGCTTCGTTTTCTAATATTACGACATTGGCATGGGCTGAGTTAGATGCAGGTGCGGCAGGCGGTTTAGTTGGTATTGATGATCTTGACGGTAGCCAGCCAAGATACGGCATGGTTATAGATGGCTTCACGTTAGAGACTAGGCTCAACGACACGTACCCCGGACTGAAAGTGGGAGCCGCCACAACAAATATGATGCTTTACATGAGTATATTTGACGGGCTTAATATCATAAATTCTACTAATGGTATTGATGCCGGGACAACGGCGTTTTCTGCTATTCTTGACGCAACTGGACAGGATCAAGTCGTAGGCGATTATCGAGGGGGAAGGCCAATAGAAAGTCGAATCTCTGCTATTGCTAACTGGGGGAGAACGGTTACATCTAACGAGAGGGCAACTATCAATGCGGCAGGATGGGATAGCTTGGCTTCTGATACTATCAGTACCAATGCCTTACTCTCTATGATTGTGTTCACCAATGATGTTACCCGTTGGGCTGATATGTCTGGTAACTGGGCAAATCCTTATCCATCTGCTAACTATGGCAATACCCTGACCAGAGTTATTGTAGGAACAAATGCTAATGGCGTAGTTCAATACGGGTGGGATTGCGATGGGGTAGACGATATGGCTGAGTTCACTATGAATCGTAGTCCAGTAGGTTCTGCTCTTACAATGGGAACTAATGACTTCCTGCAATCCTGTTGGGTTTATTTGAGAGTCAATAATCAGGATGATGTCATTGCTGGCATAACACCGTTTAACTCTAATGGGTACGGCCTTACGCTGGAAAATGTGAACAGTAAATGGGAGTTCAGCATAGCGACAAGTGGTACAAACTTTGTTGCTGACTCTGACTCCGTGGCGACAATGAGTAATTGGGTGCATGTTGCTGGCTGGCGTAACGCAGGAACAATGACTTTGTATCTTGATGGTGTCGCACAAACGAACACGGCTAATATCGGAGCGAATAATATTGCGCTTACAACGGGTTCTCCCTTCACAATCGGTGGCGGCAACGGTACAGTCATTGATGGTATTCTTTGTGACCCTGCCAGAATCTATATAAGCGACAATATCACAGAAGCATTTATCGGAGAACTTTATACAAACACTGGCCCGACAAGTATTGAAACGAGGATAGATAACAGATGAAACTAATATTATTTATAATGATGATAGCTGGAAGTTGTCTGGCGAATGATGTGTTTATAGGTATAGACACCGACGCAACCGACAGAGATAAGAACACTCTTGAGGCGGCAATACAGGCGAAGGTATGCCCTGAATTTAAGAAGGCGCAGGCTGTTACGTGGTGGAAGAAGTCAGATCATGCAAAGAGATACCATGTCGTTAATTTCAATATGGCCAACGTTAGAATTAAGAAGGTTTTGACAGCCGCACAGATGGAGGCATGGGTTAATTCTAGGCCAGTAGGGTTCTGGGATAATGCAGAGGATATAGTGATTGTTGATAAAAAACCGAGCAACTGGGAACGGGTAAAAGAATAATGTCACGTAAAGCACCATCCAATCCGAATAAGATCACACCTTCAAAACTGAGGGTGTCTGAAGGTATTGGGGGTCCTCTGCTCAGGGTTCTCAAGCGTACCGATGATCGTGGTCGTGATATCTCTAATACTGTTGTGAATGATCTTGTTGATTTTAACCTGCATGAAGTTGGCTCCCTTATCGTTCGTAATGGTGCGCGTAAGATGAAAGATACCGGAGAGACTTCTTCTATCGAGACAATGTTCCAGCTCAATCTTGGCAGACAGTCTCAGTATGGCTACATATTCAATGGAAGCTTGACTCTGGTGGATATACCCGAGTGGTTCAGTCCCGGACAGGTTCCGTTTGATTTCACCCCACCTGAGGCCGTAAGTGATGCTGCTACAGTTTACCCTGCAAGTTATCCTGGAGATCCCTTATGAGTTATAAGCCCGTAAAAGATAGAGGCAGCAAGCGAACATCAGTAACCATCTCTGAGTTCGCTGGTTCGCATTACGGGGTTGGCCTCACTGATCAGTGGAAGGGATACTCTTTCAACAGTGATTTCGACTTCTTCGACAAGAAGATGACGCTCAGGCACGGCTCTATAAAGAATGATAGTTCAGGCAAGAGTAACGATATCGACACTATTTTTAATATGCTTATTGGTGACAACAACCTTATCGGCGCAATACACGGCGGTGTTCTTGATCTGGTAAGTGTGAATACGTAGAATTTGAGGTATAAGAAATGTCAGAGACAACAAATGTTTTTACAGACCTTGGCGAAGGCCCTCACGTATATAAGGAGTTCCAGGACATAGGGATCATTACAGGACCCCGCACGCGCCCGAGGATGCTTGACAAAGGCAAGCAAGGCTTCCTGCTGGGTTTGCATGACCCCGCGTGGGCTTCACAGGTTCCTCAGGGTTCTGGTGCTGAGACTTACTACGCACAGATCGTTCCTACATTCAGTGGTTTGATAGATCCTGACTCGAATAATCTCCAGGGTGTCCCTACTACCGAGAATACGACTAAGGGAACTACGTTCTATTTTGATCCGTTCCCGGACGGTTACGCTTGTGATGGCTACGAGATATGGGCTGGCACTGTTTCAGGGACTCTGTATCTACAGGGCACATTGAGCGGCCGGTTCATAACTACGTTTACCGTGGGTGTCACATGGGATGCAGTCGCGTCAGGCGCTGTTTTAGATCCTCTGGTGATAGGTCCTCCTGCATTTGCGAGTCTTGTGAGTGTTTACCAGGCAGAAGGCGAGATAAATTCCAGAACAGTTTTGGCCGGTGGCAAGAAGTATACGGACGGATATGCTCAGGTTGCGTCCTCTGCCTCTGCTCCTATTCTCACATGTGGAGAGGCTGGCAGTGCAACTTTTGGAGACTGGGAAGCTAAGACAGATGGTTCGTTCCGGATGAGATTAGACAGCAATGTCCACGATTTTGTTGACATAGATTTTACTGGTGACGCGAGCATGGCGAATGTGGCTACTACATTGCAGACCGCGATTAGAGCAGCGCAGGATCCTAAGCTTATAAGCGGAAGCGGTGTAGAGACGACTATTGCTACGTGGGCTGCAATCACTGACGGAAGTTTCAATATCAAGGTTAATGGCGTGAGTTATGACATAGCGAGTCTCAACTTCTCTGGTGATGCGAGTATGGCCGATGTTGCCAGTACGCTACAGACGGCTCTTCAGAGTGGCATTTCAAGCAATTTGACATGTACTTGGGATTCTTCTGCATCGAGATTGATCATCGAGGGTTTTGATGATCTTGGTGAGGATATCATTACAAACGGAACATTTGCTGCTGATTCGGATTGGACGAAAGGTACGAATTGGAGCATTGCCGGCGGCGAAGCTGTTAGTCTTGGTGTCCTGAACGGTATAGACGGAGCAATTTTGGTTCAGGATACAGATGTCGATCTTCGCGGCAAGACTTGGGCCATTACGTTTGATTATAAGGTAGTAGCTTTTACTGGCACAGCCAGTTTGTGGTGTACGCTTGGGTTCGCAGGCGATCATTTTGGCGCGGCAAATACACCGGCTTTCATTGGTGAAGAGACAGTTCTTAATAAAGATGGTTCTTGGCACTCAATATCTTTGGAGTTCAAAGCTGCTGATTATGCTTCAGCAGTTGACGAGATAGCGTTTGTTTTTAGAACTTCAGCAACTAGCGGTGGTGACTTGAGACTCGACAATGTTACGCTGAGCGAAGATTCCGGAGTAGCCAATGCTCTTGGTTACTGTGCCAGACATAGTTCTGAGACTGGAACCGATGTCTCTCAGCTTATGGCAATGCGGCCTGATAGCACTGATGTTGTTCTCAATCGTTATGGTAAAGATGCGACTACCGAGACTGTTGCGTGGTCAACTGATCATTTTGTCATTACCGGATCATCCACAGGGTCTTCCAAGAGGCTTTCGTTTCTTAGCTCTGTGTCTGCTGATGTTGGCACGGACATATCCGGAGCGAGCTGGCTGGCTGGGTTGGAGTCGACGGACGCTATATACACGCCTGGACAGACTGCAAAGCGTTCGGTTATAGGCGAAGGCACCGATTGGGGTGACTGGGCTACAGGCATGAATTTCACCGGCAAGGGAGAGGCTGATGAGTTTTTGATTGATGAAGTCAGAAGCGCTACTGAGATTGTTCTTGATGAGGATTATTCAGGTGACTTATTCGATGGCAACAAGGAATATGCTCTTGAGCCGTTTGACGCTCAGGTGTACCAGTCGAAACTTGGGAATCCTTTTGGATATCTTCTCGACAACATTCAGAAGATACCGGTAGAGAAGAGCGAGGGGATTACGACGCTGAAGAATTCAGGTCCGTATACGGCTATTATGCTTCAGGAGAGCTCTTGGATATTGGATAGTGTTGACATCACGAGCCCCTTGCAGGTCTCCCCTGTTGACGGCTGCCCGAATAATGATGCTGCTATTGAGTACGAGAACAGCGTTGTATTTTATTCCGGAGATGATTTTAAGGTTTTGCGTGGTCGGAACATTGATACTATCGATCCGGAAGACAGAATGGCATCTATCATCGGCAGAATATCAGCCTATGCTCCTGAGCCTCGTGGCGCTTACTTCCAGGACAAACGCGGTGGAGTCCTTGTCTGGATGGTAGGGCTGGATAATTCTCGCGTTCGCAATACGGGGATCTGTTGGAATCCTAAGACTGGCGCTTGGTGGTTGTGGAATATGAAGGATGCCAATTGCGTCACAGCCCTCAAGGATGCTGCCGGGAAATCATATCTGGCAACGGGAGATACTTACGACGACGCTCATTCAGTGCCAGCGTTTGTTAAGCTTTATAGCAGAGATTACTTTAATGATGGAGCCAGCCAATCCTCGACAAATACAAAACAGGGTACAATTCCTACAGGGGGCATTGGCTCTCCTACCACTACCGCAGGTTTCTTAACTTGCGGTAGCGCGTTTTCGAGTACGTTCTCAGACTGGACCGGAATCACTGATGGTTACTTCAAGATCACGATAGATGATATTGATCTTGATGTTGGCCCTTGTGATTTTTCCGGTGCCGGCGATATGGACGATATAGCAGCAGTAGTGCAGGTAGCCATTAGGTCAGCTACGAATGCAGGCGGGGCTGAGCTCGCCGTATGGGATACAGATCACTTTGTGATCACTTCAGGCACCGCTACGAACCGTTCTACAGTGGATTACATGAGGCCGTATTACCCTACAGTAAGTGTTACCGATCTCAGTAGCGTTACATTTATGAACGGCAGGGTCGATATAGCGACAAAGACGTGGGCACAGAACCACCTCACCTTGACTCTTCGTAACTGGGATGACGATACCAATGCAGTCCTGAGCACAACCAATGACGGCGAGAAAGATGTACGTTTGGCCTTCTGTACGGCAGACGGTCAGAATTTGCAATACGCTTTGATCACCTCCAATACGTCCAACACTGTGACGATAACCCCTGTACCTTCATCGACACCTGAGGGCGGTTGGAGGTGGTTTCTTGGCGGCATAGTTCCGACTTGGTACAAGTGGTTCGATTTTGGTTCGCCACAGCACCTTCAGAAGCTCGTTGCGTTTGCGTTCACAACCAACCCGAATGTGGCCAGTGATCGTAATTATTTGCACATGCTTTATTATCATGACTTGAAAACAACACTGAGAAGGTCGTATACTCAGCAATTGGGAACGAGCAATGATACGGTCAATACAATTGAGTTTAAGGAGAGGGAGGCTACACAGCACGGAGTGAAGTTTATTCGCCCGAGCAGTGAGCACGATTTGAATGTGGAAGACATAACTATAACACATCACCCGTTGACGTAATTATGACAGTAGTAAGAAGAATTGGATTATCGAGGAAGATGAGCAATACTGATGATCAGCTTGCTCTCGATGAATTGAGAGAGAAAATGGAGAAGGATATTAGTACCGGCACAGATGCTCCTGGTAATAGTACTCCTGGCACTCAGTATATTCGTACCGGCGGGAGCGCTGGATTTTATGTAAAAGTAGGTGGAACTTGGACCCAGGTGGGCAACGTTTCTTAAGGAGGTTATTATGGCTAGAACAGCTTCAAAAGGAAGGCTCGCACTTGAGGGTTTAATGGGGTCTATCAGCGTAGCTTATGATGAGTTGATAAAGAGGGGCAGGGCTCAGGATGCGTTTAGGCTGAGGGATGCTACTCGTAAGTTTGCAGCGGCAGGCTCTAAGTTTGGTGTCAATCAATTTGCCCGGACAAGGGCTTTGGATTCTATGAAGGCTGAGATGAAGGCTGCAAGTGCAGTGGTGGAGTCTAAGCATACAGCAGATAAGCTTAGGTCTATGGCCGGCGTTGCTGACCAGGTGGCTCGGATGGATGCTACTGAGTTTCAGCAGAATATGCAGGAGTCAAAGCTTGATGAGCAGATTAAGACTCGCCTGTTCGGAGAGCAGATGGCAGAGGCCAATCTTCAGCTCCAAGAGGACAGACTGAGGCAGCAGCAGGCAGGGATCGATGCGGCTGAGAATGCTGCTCTTGATGCTGGGAACATTAAGAGGACCAAGATTATCACTGATCAGCTGAATCGCCCTACGAGTCCTGTAGTAGTTGGACCAGGCCGGAGACCTAAAGGTTTTGTTGATCCTAGAGTTGTCGAAGCTCGTGCGGGTATCGAAGAGGCAAAGCAACAGCAGAACCAGCAGACTTCAGGAGGCTTTCTGCCTGCTGGCTCTACGGGATGGACA
>Ga0233415_10000058_pt1 | contig 51311 bp, 62 predicted proteins | sample Na_anoxic_12_MG_FD_188631 | JGI IMG/M metagenome (GOLD analysis project Ga0233415, IMG submission 188631) | Seawater microbial communities from Saanich Inlet, British Columbia, Canada - Na_anoxic_12_MG | ecosystem: Environmental > Aquatic > Marine > Inlet | place: Canada: British Columbia...
TATTTACCATTGATACGTACATCAATTTCGTCAGCAGTTAATGTCAAAGCTAACTCCTCGATCTCTTCCATCGGAATATATGGGTTTTCTTTCATGCCTCCATATGTCGTATATGTAGGTTTCTCCGAGATTGACTTCAGCCATGCCGTACCCTTTACTGGTGTTGCTGTGATCGACCAAGTTCCGCGATTATCCACTAACCTTGTTTTGATCTCAGGCCAGATATCTGTTTTCTTGATTTCCTCGTCCATCCAGACATGATCAACTTTCTTACCCTGGAACTTTGCCTGACCCATCTCAGATGACTTGAAATGGATCTCCCAGTATCTATCCTCGTATTGACAGGTCCATATTTGTTTTTGACCGTTCCAATGAGTCTTGTACCACGGAGGTAAGTATCGATCGATCATAGGCCTGTCAACTGTTGCCATCATTGTATTGTCAAGACCAACGACCCAAAGCACTCCATTTTTCGGACATTTGTGCCATGGATGATCTCCAGTGACAATCATTACAGAATCATAAGCACCAATCTCAGTTTTGCCAATTCTATTACCACCAAGAGCACAACGACCTTTCATATGTGCATGACGTAAAAACTCCCACTGCCAACTCTCAGAACCATCAGATCGATTGTGATACGGAAGGAAATTATAATACGGTAGAGTCTTCCGGTACAGAATCGTCTGGGCCATCTCCAAGTTGCTCGGGTCCTTCAGCCAATCCGAGTTCTTGCATAGCTTGTTCAAGCTCAAGATTGATTTCTTCATCTGTTGAGCCGGTAGGTAGCAAGTCGAGTTGTTTTGGGGCGTTATCGCCATATACATCGCCAATCTTTTTAAGAGCACCTAACCTTGTTGGGTTGTCATCGACTGTTTCTAATACTCCATCTACGTTAATTTCTTTCTGTGCAGTTGTCAAGTTTATTAAGCCGGACGCATAATCTTCTACGGTAAAACCTTTTACTTCAAGTGCTGCAACAACTAAGTCTCGATAGGACTTTTTTCGCTTTGTTCTTTTGACCGTATCTCTTGAAACTTCGACTTGTTGTGCTGTTTCGTCCAAGGTTTTTCTTTCTATTGTATGAGCTTGGAATATCTCTAAGTCTCTTAGTGTTAAAGTGTTATCGTCTATTTTTGCTGGCATAAGATACCTTTTGTCGGTAATAAAGTTAAAGTATATTAAAATTTTTCTTTTACATATCCGTCTTGTTTGTAATGATATTTGATATTGTTTGGCTTACGACCTTGTTTAATTTTCTTCGGAAATGCGTCTGGCCACTTACTTCTCAGCCTCATTAAACGTCCACGTATTGCAGCCTTTGTGATGGGTGGATCTTGCAATTCACCGGCCTCTCTGTACGATAAACCGCGAATTATGCACATTCTGTAAGCAATAAGCTCTCTCTCGGTAGGGTTTACGATAGATGGTCTTGGAAGTTCTTTTGCCATTGTCTCTCCATAAAAATAGCCGGAAAGAGGGTTTCTCTCTCCGGCTATAGAGTTAAGTTTAGTCTAGAACAGCAGTTATCTCTTTTAAAAGACCTGCTTTCCGCTTTTCATGTTTCACTGTATCATATAACATTCCAGCCTCTTCAGGCGATGCTCGCCCTCCGTATCGACTCATACCTTTGTTTGTAGCCTCTAAAATGGCACTTAAGGTTATATTCTCTTTGCCTTTACGTAAATTGAGATAGGCAAGGAGCACACCAACCAAGACTGGAATCAATGACTCAGGATCCTTATAGTCAATCCCCAAGAGCTTGTCAATCGATTCTGAGGCGTTTTGCCGGTCTAAGGCGTTATCATGCCGATCATACGACTTTTCCAACTCAGCGGCAAGCAGGGCGTCTTCTGCAGCACTATTTGACACCTTGAGCTTTGCAACTAATTCCTGCTGAAGAGCAAACTCTTTAATCTGCTCTTCTTGAGCTTGTTCCTGTATTGCCTGTACAATACCAGATGCACCAGCCCCAGCCGCAAACGACTCAGACCCAGAACACCCAGAAAATACAATTAACAATGGCAAAAACAAGATTACCAAATACTTCATACTTGTACTCCTAAAAAAGATACATTAAGTTTCTTTTGGTTATTGTTGATTTGTCCCTTCAACATTACGTTCCTGGCGATCTTTTGTTCTTTGGCTAAGAAACTCAAGTGCCCGAGTGAGATGTTGCAATGCCATCCAGTTAGGGACGCAAGCAAACTCTCCGGACTGAAACCCAGCAAGCCTATCGATAACGATCGAGAGCAAGTCTTCGTTCTGAAGTCCGTTTATTCCATTTTCCTTTATCGGTCCGTTCTGGAAATCGACATGACCAAGAATGTCGTCATTTTCTCTGGAAAGCACTTGATAAACATGACAAGCACCACCCTCGCCCGGAATATCACATACAGCAACATATGTATGATCGCTGTCGTGATTCTTGAGGGTGCGAATGCTAATTTCAGGCTCAACTGCAGTACATGTTTTCGGAGTTGATTCTGGGGTCTCATTCAATTCTTCCATAATGTGTTCCTTTCTTAATACTTGTTCTGTTCTTTTCTGTTAATACTACAAAAAAACCTCAATCGAAACGATCAATTAAGGACTTGCTTCATTTACTTGCCTCCTTGCAGATTGCGGCGGCTATTTCAAAGTGCTTGGGCTGGGCATAAAAAGCAAACCATCCAGGTACAGACCAATTCACATGAGGTGCATCGCCTTTATTTCGCATCTCAGCAAGGTACGACTCGTTCATTGCATTAAAGAATGCCTTTTTACCATACTCCTTAACAGCCCAATCTCTCCACCACATAGCTACGTTCCAGTCGTTTATGGGGATGGGAACGGAAGCGAGGCAAGAGCCTGAAACCTTTTCTTTATACAAAACATTGCATTTGATGCAACAATTATCTTCAAAGTGGTCCCAGTCGTGGGGATTGTACTTCCATTTATGCCAACTCTGCGTCTCCGGTTGCAACACCTCCCCCAGCAAAGCAGGAAGCTCTGCGTCTGTGGCGGCTAGTAGTTTTTCTGTTTGTTTATTCATTACTTGCTCCCTTTCCGGCAGGGTTATTGGTTTCCAGTGAGTGACATTACTAAGCAAGTAAGCTGTCTCTGATTCGCATAGAACTTCCCAGAAACCTTCATTGAAATAATATTCATCTTTTTCTTCGCAATAATCAGCCTGTTCGTAGTAATCGCCTTCATCTACGATGTTGTGTTTCTTGGCATACCAGCCAAGGCTAGTTTTTTCTTTGCCATAGCTGTTCTTCCAGTAAATCTCTATCCTTTTCCCGCTCTCCGGCAATCTATCCTCAACGCTCACCCACTGATGCTTGACAAGCTCTACCTCAAGATCAGTCATCCTCGCAGAACCACGCTCATAGTATTCTGAGAAATGCTTTACTTCTGCCTCAAGCTTGGTGATACGGGCTTTCATCCATTCTGCCATCCAAAGAGATTCGATGCAGTCTTCAAATGCCCCATGGTCTATCAATCCCCGTATTTCCTCAATATATGCAAATATACCCTCTTGTGTATATTCTGGCCTGACTTCCTTTCGGCGAGCTTCAAGGTTGCCCTGACGAAGCTCTTTGTTCTCAGACTCAAGCTGGTCAATGTCCTCCATAGCCTCTGAGAATTTCCCATCTGTCATGTCGTCCATGTAGTCAACGGTGACATGTTCCAAGATTGATTCTATCAGTTCTTTGCATTTACTCATATTAAAATCCTTTCGGTTTGTTACATTCCAGAACATGCTCCACTTTACCCATTGTTAATCTCCTTTAAGGTTAATTTGTATCGTTTACATGGACCTTTGCTTAGTTCATATGGCTTGCATGAGCCTTTGCGGGGAGTGAAGCGGAACTCGCTCAGAAACTCAGAGTCCTCTATATGCCAAGGGAGACGGCCTGAATCTTTATTTTTATCGTAATAGACTCCAACTATAGGAGCAGACTTCAGTACTGGCTTTTCTTGCCATATACACGAAAACCCACTCCTGTTCTTGTCTCTCGTTACCCATACTTTCATTATACTGTCTCCTTAAGTTTCTTTTTAGCATTCCTGATACGGGTTTTCGTGGATGTTGCCGATTTTCTTTACCGTAGCACTCTCTAGAAGGTCTGCATTCAGTATCGCATTAACCAGTAAATCGCCACCGCACATAAAGCACGCTCCTTTGTCGTCCCACACGATAGGGAATACCCCAGAGCTTCCGCCGTCAAACTCAAGCAAGTCTCCTTCCCACCAATCCAAGTCCTTGTCGTTCTTGTCCTTAAGGCCGGTGTATTGCATGAGGATGAGGTCTTTCAACTCTGTCACGCAATCGCATTCAGCTGGCTCTATAGCGTGTATTTCAGTAACCGCTAAATCTTCGTGGACAATATATTTTTCGTGCCAATCAATAATCAATACGTCCACCATACAATCATCTTGCACCCATGCTCTAAACTTTATCTCTCTACTCATGGCCTTGCTCCTTAGATATACTTATCTATATTTTCTTCATATGGAATAAGCCTACCTGTTTTTATTGCATGTTTAATTAGTGGGATAAGTCTCAGTTTTTGTTCTTCCGTATAACAAAAGTTATCTGCTCTTATATTATTCTGTAATGCAATCACATCAACCATTTCGAAATACTCACACATTTTATCATAACGTGAACGTCTATACTCATCGGTTTGAGATGATTCCCCTGAGTCCGAGACAGTAATGGAATGTTCAACAGCAAGAGGCAAAGTAGGGAGAAAAGCCTCTTTTATAGAACTACTGCTCGGACTCTTTTGGGAATAAGTCTTGTTTTTCATACCTGTCAAAAGAGAGAACATTTTTTTGTCTCCTCACTTTTAACTCTATAAACCTTGATTACTACGCCAGGTTCTTCTGTGCTATAACATTTCTTACACTGTTTAAACCCAATCACCTGTTTGTCGTCTTCCCATACGATGCCAGTCAATGCATCTTCGGTTGAACGAATGATCTTAGTTAAGTCCGGGAAAGTAGTGTGGTGTTTTGGAGCTGATGCTTTTAATTTATTACTATTAGCACCAGTCCCAAAATCACCCTTACGAAAAGGAAAGCGAAAGATATAACTACAAATCAATGGACCTGTCAGATATTCACCATTGTATTGCTCTTTGGCTTGCCTGGCAACATCCTTCCTCCATCCGGGTAGAAATTTCCCAGACGGACGGATGTATGGCCTTGGTTTCTCAGGAAGCAAATAGTTGATGTCGATAAGTTTACCTTTATGCTTGGTTATCTTATTGATAAGTTCAGGCGTAATCTCTGTTTTGACTTTAGTTGTACAAGCAACAAAAGAACCGCCAGGGGCAGCTTTACCTTTGACAAACATTTCAAATATTTTCACAAGCATATTAGTATTATCGTTTCTTTGACTTAAGTGTCAAGTTTTATTTCTTTTTTGCTTTCTTTGTACCATCGGCATTAAGCTCTTTCCAGCTTTTAGGCTCTTGGTACTCTTCTTTGGCGTCGCCTACCCAGCCTGCCAGATCGATATTGAATAAAGTCGAGATATCTTTCATCCGGCTAATTCCATCTTTCGGGAACTGTGTTATTGGTCCGTTGTATTTCATCCACTCGAGGAAAGGCTCTTTGATCAGATTGAAAACATCAACCTTAATCTTTGTTCCAATCTCAGGAGTCAGTGGCAGGCCATCTTCGCCGATTGCTTTCGTTATCTTATTGAATTTAGTGCCATTTCCCCATCTTGAGGTACTGACACATGCGATAAGATACATAATCGTAAAGATTTGACCTTTTGTTTGTATTAAACCGATATCCCAATTCTCATTAAGAAATTCATGCAATTTGTCATTAACAAAAGTGTGTCGTTTGTTAGCCAACAATGCACGACGTTCTTTAAGCGGTTTTGGCAATGAACCTTTATCAGTTTCAGTTGCATCTCCGGACTTTTTAGATGTAGATGATTTCGGGCCTGCTATCCAGATTAGCTTTCCAAGTGACTTACCATTCAAGATCATAACAGGAATAGTATTTTTATCTGATTTCTTTTTCTTGGTATACTGATGTGGTTCAAGTATGCCACCAAATGTATGTTGCAACTGACGAGTTTCTGCATGAGTTGCCTGACCATTGACCCCAATTTTAATTTCTGGATAATGTTCTTTATGTGCGTCAATGAAGCCTTTTATCAAGACAATCATTTTTCGTGTCCAGCACTCTTTATTGAGACATAAAGCCTTATGAGTTTTCACATCATCTGCAAACAGATTTGCCTTTGATCCTGAATGGGTCAAACAGTCCACACAAGGGGTCATTTTGCCGTGTTCGTCTTCATACTTGAACTTATGGTCGAACGGAGCGTTTTCGATCACATGCTCCTCAGCTTCGCAAATTCGTTTAAATTCTTTGAAGTCATGGAACTGCCAACCAGTAATACTTTCGTTGATACGATCCTGCACCTCAAAACTCAACTTAGAAAGAATTTCAAGATGTGGAAGTGTAGGTTCAACTTCTTCGTCCTTAAAGTCTTTCAACCATGACTTTGAGATATTGTCAACGATATTGGTTCGTACAGCGATTCCTTTGGGTGTCATATTCAATGCTAGCCCTGCAGCTTCATGGTCACCGTCAAATGCTTCAAGCACAACCTTAACGGAATCAGCCTCTTCAAAGATAGTCAAGTTTTCTCTGAAGTGATTCTCGAGGTGTGTAATCTTAGCTATCTCTCCCATTGGAGTGTCTTCTGGGTATATGATCGCTGGGATAAGTTTCTTTTGAGCAAGTTTAGAAGCAAACAGTCTTCTACTTCCTACGCAAAGATCGAAATCCTCTTTAACGTTTTCGTCTCTGTTTGTTCTTACTGCTATCGGAACAGCAACGCCACTAACGCCAATGCTTTCAGAAAGCTCTTTGATGCCTATCGATTTTGAGGTTAGCTCACCTCTAGGATTATTTATAACCCTAATACTATCTACTGGTATCTTTGATAAAATTTTCTGCTCAGACATTCTTTTCCTTTCGGTTTCAATCGGGTATCTCCCAATCAGGTTCATCTAATTCGTTTTCATTTACAGGATTGCAAAACTTAAACTCTTCTGCTAAGTAAGTAAGTTTACATATCCCACATTCACCTTGTCGATGTTTTGCTATAATTACTTCTGCTTCACCATCAAGCACTGCATTGAGGACTTCACGTTCTCTTTTGTAATCCCCTCGGTGCAACAGCAATACGTTATAAGCGTCCTGCTCAAGACTCCCAGACTCTCGGAGATCTGTAAGCTTAGGACGAGTAACCTTTCTGTTCTCTGACTCTCTGTTTAATTGTGCTAAAGCAAAGATATGAACGTTGAGTTCTTTACAGGTAGCAAGTAACGTCCGGCTTATTTCCGATACTTCTTCCTGTCTACTTGTCTTGCCATCGCATGTCATCAACTGTAGGTAATCTATGAAGATGATCTTAACATCATTTTTTATCTTCATTAGTTTTGCCGCAGTTTTGAATGCTGCAAGTTTCATAGCAGGAGTGTCATCTATGTAAAGATTTAAACCAGCAATCATTTCTTCACATTCCTGTATGAACTTTAATTGTTCATCAATGAAATGACTTTTCCTTAGTTTTTTTAAACTAAACCCTGTCTTTGCTGATAGCAATCTTTCAAGTAGTCCATGCCTGTCCATCTCAAGCGAAAAGAATCCTACTGGATAGTCTTGTGCAATGTAATCAGCGATATTCAATGCAAGTGTTGACTTTCCCATTGAAGGACGTGCAGCAAGAATTGTATATTCGCCAGGGAACAGTCCGTCGAATTTTTCGTCGATGCTGTCAAGCCCAGTCACGATAGCACCTTCGGCCTGTTTCCTTATCTCACTGAATAAGCATCTTGCCTGAACTTTGATGTCAGTCGTTTTAGCACTCAGGTCTAAGTCTGTTATTTTCTCAGCAGCAACAATAAACTTAGAACATTTATCTGTAGCAGATAGCGTAGGATCTTTTATGAATTGACCAAGTTTCTTATATACGTTATGTGCTTTACGTAAACGATAACAGTCAAGTATCTTGTCAGCGTAATACTCAAACGATGCTTCATTCCTGAAACAGTCAATTATCTTTTTAACTGATTCTATTTTAACTTTTTCCCATTTCCCATGTTCGACTAATAAGTATTTCAACTTAACTAAGTCTACTGGTTCGCCACTTTCGACTTTGTTTTCTTTCCAAAGTTTCACAATCCCTTTGTATAGCAACTTATAGTTTGGGTATCCAAAGTGCTTTGGTTGGATTTTAGAGATAACTTTTTCTATCAATGATTGATCACTTAGCAAAATAGCTATGAAAGCTTTTTCGCTGTCTTCGTCAAGTAATCCAATATTTTCAGCAGTTGACATTACGACACCTTTCGTTGTTGTCTCTTCACTCTTTCTTTAGCTGTTAATCCATCTCCACCTTTTTTTGCTTTTGATATCTTCTTACGTACAGAACCAAATGCTTTCATTCTGAGTTGAGTAAATTGTTTTCTGAGTTTGTTTCCACTAAGTATATTTGAAAACCAGAAATCATCCTCACTGACCCACTTTATAACTTTCTTGATATCGTCCGGTTCAGCTTTGTCGATTCTTATTAGTTTTTCAATATCCTTACTCCACCCCTGAAGGCATCTAGCTTTGGGCTTCTTAAATTTAGGATCATTGTTGGAGATGCATGTATATAAATAATCAGCTAACAAATAAGCCGGACTTCCTTTGTCACAGTCCGGTTTAGTATTCTTTGTTTTTTCTTTTATTTGTATATCTCTTTCTTTGTAGCTACTGGTTTCCCGTGTCTCGGGTTTCCCGTGACTCGGAGAATCAATCGTTTTTGCTTTGATTGAATACATTTCTGCCTGTTCGCCAGTAATAAATGCGTTATTTAAAGAGATTTCGCCTGATTTATCTTGAATCATAGGGAAAGGAGAGATATTCCACGTTTTAGTTGAAAATTGTCGCTTTGTATCAAAGTCTTGGGTTATGATAATATACCCAAATGTCTTCAATTCCTTGATTATTCGACTCAACCTCGCTTGTTTGCAATGCTCTCTAATTAATTGTGCTTTCATTACTTTCCAGTTCTCAGGCCTTGACAGCAACTCCACTAATAAACCTCTGGCATCATACGAAATGTCTTCTCGTTGTAATAATGAATTTGGTATTATCGTGAAATTGCTTTTTATAAAGCGTTTGATAATAGGCATTTACGTTCCTTTCAGTGCATAAAAAAACCACCAGCCTTGCTTGTGAAACGTATAAATACAACGTATTCAGGCGGTGGTTTGAATTATGACTCTATACGTTTCATCAAGCAAAGTCAAGTGTATTTTATAATCATAGTTGCGTCAAGAACTATTTAGTAAATCTGAGTTTCGACTTCTTCGATCTTTAGTCCAGGTATTTCTCGAACATTATTCTTTATTGCTTCACGAACAGCTTTTTTGTCAACGGTCTTGATGATATACTTGTCAGGTACATCATCAACATTCATAATGCATGTCAATTTCCACTGTTTCCTGACTTTAGTAGAATCGATCTGAGATAATGGAGCAGCAGCGGCCTCGAGAGGTTCGGCATCAACCTGAACCTTAGAGCCATCGCCACCCTTGGCAATACTAATGTTCTTACGTCTTTGTTCTTCTTTGGCAGCCTTAGCTTCTTTGGCGGCATTTTCATCGGCAATACGTTTATTCTCTGCATCGATCAAACGTTGTTGCTCGGTTCGATATGCCTGCACTTTCTTCTTGCCAGCATTAAAACAAATTTCAAAAAGTTCACTAATGTTTTTAGCTTGCATGTTTATATCAGCAGTAGCCACGCGTAGTGGTTTTGTTACTTCTAGACGAGACTTGTCGATATGCTTAAGTATCTTATTAAGGCTCGTTAGGTGTTCGTTCAACACGTCACACTGAGCCTGATTTGTCACTTCTATCTTATTGATTTTGGCGACAAGTTTCTTTCCTTCTGGCTGAGTCAGGAGCATGTGTTGTGTACTGATTGGATCCATGTCATTGACAAGGATTACTCTGGTTACATCTACAGCAATTTTTTCTGACGGCATTCGCGTCCTTTCGATTTTGGCAGTACGCCTCGTTTTCTTAAATTCATCAATGCTCTTGGAACATCAAATGGATTGGGTTTATGCATGAGTTCATAATATAGCTTGATGAGCTTTATTGATTCTCCTGCATCACAACAGATTCTATCGGCAGCCAAACCACTTTCATTGTTTAGTTGCAGATATGCTTTAATTAAAACATCTTCGTTCATAGTATTTCTTTCTTTAAAAAAGCCCACCACGACGCTTGGGACGCCGTAGCAGGCTCGAGGGTGAGTTAATTAAAAGGGTGCATCGTCATCGTCCAGGAATGGATTTGAGCTATCGTCAGGTTCGTAGGCATCACCATTAGACTCAACAAGAGTTTGTCCTTTCTTCATCTTGTTTTTACGCTCATGCTTTCCATAGAAATCGCGATTATACCCAGATTTCTTTTTCTTCTTTTTCTTCTTCGGTTCCGGCTTGTCAGTCATCCTCTTCGTCGTCATACGGAGGGAATACAGCGAATGAATCATTTTCGTGATTCAGATCAACTCTGATCCCTGCCTCAAGGAGATTGTCAAGAACCTTGTCGGGTACTTTTGCAAAGATTACAAGTTCTCCAACTTTCCTGAAGTATGAAATTACTTCACCGTCATCGTTCTCAGCAGGAATGCCATCCTGCAGCTTAAATCTCTTTTTACAGATATTAAGTTTCGTTAGTCCTTTTTTTCTTTTTTTGCCCATTTGACTTCTTTCTTTTAAATTTCTTAACTTTAAATTTATAACCCATACTTTTGGGTGACGGTACTACAACTCCAAGTGTTTCTGCACAAAAATAAATTGCTTCAGATATGAGATCGCTCATATGGTCACAAGTTATATCTGCTTTTGATACTACGTATTCTAATTCAGTATCTTTGTTCTCAGTAAGAAATATCTTGGATAAAATCTTATCAGCTTGCTTGGGATTTACAAATGTCTCATAGGTATCAGTAAAGCCCTGTGCTGCATGAACACATACAGCCACATGCCAGTAGCCTAACTGAGGGTTTGTCTTTTCTTTATCAGCCTTAGAAAAATAGCCATGTATGAGATCGCCATCCTTAAAACTTCCACGTGCCCAAGCGTTCATCGTGTCTTTTTGGATTGGTACTATATTTCCCTTTCGCATGCGGAATGGGAATCTTGGTTTATTTTTCCGTCTAACCATCAGTCCCAGTCCTCGTCGTCGCCTTCTTCTTCTTCTTCAAAATCTTCTTCTTCCGGCTCCGGTTCTGGGTTAGACTTTTTCTTATTTTTAGAACGTTTTGGCTTAGCCTTATCTTTCTTCTTCTTGGCTTTTGCTTTAGCTTTCTCTGCCGGCGAATCATCTTCGTCGTCATTGCCTGAATAAGTGTCTTCGTTAGCATACTCAGGATCGTCGCCAGTTGGCAGCAGGAACGTCTTCATGAGGAAATACTTCACGCCGCCTGTGATAGCCTTGTAAAGCCCTTTGTCGCCACCATCGCAACCTTGACCCATCCACATGTAGATTTCTCTATAGCCTGTTGTGAGGTCTGTTAGAGCCATACGCATTTCGATCGTATAGACACTTCCATTCTTTCCACTTCCAGGGCGAACCTCTATGAGGCGTGTAACCTCAACTGCAAATCCAAGGCCACAATTTTGCATCTCAGCTTTTACAGCTTTTACAGCAACTTCATCTGTAACATAGTTGTAATTCTGAAATTTGTTTTTACCTGTCTTCTCAAGACCTGTAATCCTGCTTGCAACGTCGATCTTGATCATACCAAGTTTCTGTTGTAGCTCAAGCTGTCTTTCGCTTGGCATACAGCCGCACATTGCTATCGGTGGATCGTAGGATATTGCATTTTCCACGACGTCTTCCATTTCGTCCGGCTTTTCTTTCTTTTTAGTTTTCTTCTTTGCCATTATTCATCCTTTTCAGAGAATACTATTGTTGTTTCTGTTTCGTCCAGTACGGAATACACTGAACACAATTCGTCGCCTACTGTAAGTAGTTTGACTTCTTTATCTAAAGCTCCATCGCCTGCAAGTGCAAGCATTTCTCTAAGCGTCATTATTTTCCTTTTGGTGAATTATATAGATTGTAAAATTCATTGAGCAAACGAAACCCCTCAAGGTCACGTTCATAAAATGGAGTGTAGTCTTTGTAATTACAACGACATGAAACTTTGTCGATTCGTAATACTCCATTACATATTGGTATAGGCAGTTTCTTTCCAGCTTTCAATCCACTCAAATAAGCTCGAGCATCGCCAGCATCTTCCAGACAAGTCTGTTCTACATCTTCAAAGTAGGCATGCTTATAGGCCGCTGTCTGCATTCCATAATCAGCACTATACTGCTTGCTTGTCTTAATGTCAACAAGAGCCTTTACTCGGATCTTACGAAACTCTTTGGTTTCTTTATTGTCGTCACCTTTTAACCAGAAAGCATTAAGGACACAAGCGATATCCATCCTGCCTTTGTAGGAAGTATCGTTTGTAACGAGTTTTTCAGTAGCAAGAACCTGAACTTCATGTTTAACGCACCACGCTCTGAAGTTAGCCTTGATCTTGATTCTTCTAAACTCTTCGTCTGCAAGACTGTCTTCGTCAATTTCTATAGGCTCAGTACTCGCTGTGCCGGCGATTAGAGCTTTTAGGTATGCTTCGCAGTCATTATGTATTAAAGTCCCTAGATCAGTCGCCTGCTTGCTCCTGTCCTTGTACTCATACTTAGCAACTTCACCTTGCAATACAAATTCGTTCTGAAGTCTTTTAAGATATCCGGACTTAGATTCCCCTTTTTCAGGTAATCCAAAATCAAGGATAAACTCTTCGAGATTCTCAACGGCACAATCGGCAGCCCATTGTTTTAAGAATGGAATGTCAAGCAAACTGAGGATTGTCGTCACTGATGGCAGGAATTTACCTTTATGCTTATACCATCGTGGTTTGTCAGTTCCGAAAACGATCATAATATTGTTCTTCCTTTACTGTTTCTCTGATTACTTCAAGTTCGCCCTTGTCTAGCATGTTGTAGATATTGATATCGCCTTCGTTGAAAATGTCGTCAATTATGACTGTGCCTGAAGGCAATATCCTACCAACAACCTTAACTTTAATCAAGTCTTCGCTTGGAAGTTGTGTCATTGTTTCTATTACGTATTCCTGAAATCTACTCATAGTGTTATACCGTCAATAATTGAAGAGCATTGTCCTTAAGTTTCTTCGCAGAACCAAACATCACGCTATCCATGCGTGCCAGGTCTTTAGATTTTCCCGAAGTAACACGGAAATTAGAATGATGGTCGGCAAATTCTGTTACAGCGTTATAAGCAGCCCATCGAGTATTACGAAAGTCACGATGACCAGTCCCGCGATGGAATAGATTTACAATCTTTTCGCGTTTCTTTTTCGTTTTCGGTCCGACATGATTTTCTTTTTTGTCTTTCTCGGAAACAGGTACGATAGCTTCGGCAAGGTTAGTCATTTCACCAGTTGAGTATGGAGCGTCAAGCAGTTTGTTAAATGTCTCTTCGAGCTGCCTGTAATAAACCTCGGCAGTTCCAAGTATCATCCTGCCTTGCCTGATACCATCTTGGTAGTTCTTAGAATGACGGATATTGAACGATGCTTTCCTGTCAAGTCCCATCATCCCGTTTGTGCATATCTGTCTATAAGCGTATAGCTCTCCGATCAGTCCCATGCCACCATCATGTCCAGTACGCAAGAACATCCATTTGCTGATAGCATCGCCACCGATATTGAAATTATCGCCAAGCTGTGCGGCAAGGAAGACTCTGGATCCGTATGCGAATCCACCGTTAGGAAGTTGACCTGCACATCTGAATGTGGCTTGACCTTCTTCTACGAGATGATCGCAAAATCCAAATACTTCTGAGTTCTGTATTGGCTGATAGCTCTTGCTCACAATCCCAAGCACATCACTCGTTCCGGACTTGATGACAGCTCTTTGTCGAGGTATCTTTTTCCCTACGATTGGAATGCCGTCTATCTTCCTGCTACTCACTAAATGCATTGGGGCAAGCTCAACTGTATAATTCAGTCCGGCTTGTTTCATTGCATCTGAAGCTGTCTTAGCTCCATCAATCGCTACTCCCATGTTCCGCCATGGTTTCTTTCTCTGCATCGTCTTTCCTTTCAGTGTTATGGTGTTCATTCCAATAATTATAATATTCAATTAGTTTTGATTCTACTGTACTAATTGCTGTTTGTAATCTTTTTTTTGACTGACGATTTACCTCAAGTATCGTTGCATTGAATCCAGTAAATGCACCAAACTCTCTTATGCTTACAGATCCTTCGTTTCTAATCTTAACAGGTACTACGTTTAATCTGTAAGAACGAGGTATTTGCTTATAGGTTGCATAATTCGTTCCACCTTTATGAAACGTAAGTGCAAATTCTAATACACGTCCTTGCTTATCGTCAGGAATTGGTATCTGTTTCTTCCATAGAGCCGCCATTGTCTTTCCCTTCTGGCAATACGCCTATTAACATTGTTGGTGGTTTTGGCAGTACAACCCTGCCCGTTGGTTTCCATATATGCAAACAGTCTGGATGATTATTTACATAATCTTTCTTTGCAGGGTGATATTGCACGCAAGTCTCGTCTTCACCCCAGAACGCATTCTTAAAGACACACATATCTTTCCAGGCTGGAGGTCCGTTATTTCCAAGCAGTACAATCGAAAGATGCTCCCATCCTTTACCCCATGAAAATATAGCGGTAAAGTATTGGCTAACAAATGCAACCCCATCTTTGCCTTCACCTGCAGGCTCAAAACCTAATTCTTTAATTCGTTTTTTGATGTCTTTTAATGTTCTCATAATATTCCTTTCATAAAAAAACTGAACGCAAACCATCCTAGTCTACGCTCAGCCTATTGTAGCTACTAAGAAAAATATATTTAACCTTGCACTAAAGAAAGGTTAAATATATCATCTATTCCTGTTGCTTTTTTCTGCATGTCACTAAACTGCAATGCCCGAGCTAAACGATGCGTTTGTATTCCAGGCTAATCCATGGCCAAACAATTCGGCTCTGTTCCTTAGCAGTTCTTCGCGTTTCCTTACTATACCCCAGCAATTCTATTCCGAGCTATACCCCCGCAAGTCTACACTTCGCTATTCCTCTGCAATTCTATTCTTCGCTTAGCTAGGCCACGGCTTCACTGTTCCTAGCGTTTCCATTTCTTTGCTCTTCTTACCCCAGCTTCGCCATTGCTACTCACATACAGGCATTGCCCCGCCCTGGCTTTGTTTGGCACCGATGCTCTCCGCTGTCGCATTTCATTTCACTGCTTTGCCGTCGCTCATCAATACCGCTTTCAGCTATTGCCGTTCATTTCAATTCACTGCTCTGCCATTGCTCTGCCTCGCTGCTACTCGCTTTGCCATCGCATTGCTCGTGCTTAGCTTTCCTTCTCATTGCCGCCGCTAGTCAAGTCCGAACCTCTCGTCGCCTACGCCATTCTGTGTTCCGTCTCGCCTTTCCGTTGCCTTTCCGTTCTTAGCCTCGCCTGCTCGACGTTCCGCCTTGCCTATCCTACGCACTTCTATCCAAGCCTATCTGTTGCTTTGCTGTCAGCCGATCGCTCCGCCTAGCCTATGCTGTTTCTGCAATGACCGAGCATTTGTACGTAAAACGACCACAACCTGAATTACGCCACTGTCCGAAACCACGGAGTTTTCCATAGTCGAGACATTGCTTTATAAACTTTTCCAGGTTCTTGTTCAGAAGAAGGATATCAAACTCCATCGTAGCACCGTCCGGGATCGCTTCGCTCCTTGCAAGAGCTATTCGTTCACCTCTCATTGTTTCTGCACGTAAAGGACGTTCAATGTAAGTGATATCGTCCGGAGTATAGTCTGCAAAGAACACACGCCTGTCAGTAATAAATACAAGCTGATCGATTGTTTTCTTGATAAGATACTGAGTGCATCGGATCTTTTTCAGTTCTTCCTTTGTGTAGATTCCAGCAGCGATAAGAGCTTGGCCGGCATCTTTGAAGAAACCTTTGATCTGATAGTCATACATGAACAGCTTATTATCGATCCGAGGGAAATAAGTTGTCTTCTTTTTCATTTCTGCTTCATCGACAATGCCATCATCAATGTCTTGAGACAGTTTGCCAATTACTCCTGCTTCTTCTGCCTTTTTATCTTCCGGACAATTCTTTGACATATGATCCGTAAAGATGTCTGGGTTTCCGCTTGTTGTGCCTAAGATAGGCTCAATGAATTTAACCGATACTTTCAATTTTAACGCTGCCATACTAATTCCCTTTCAAAAAGTTAATTTAATTTATTATTCAGCTCAAGGCTGGACGAGAGTGCCTGCATTCTACGGTCGGACACCTCACCATCATGATTCTCTCTGCCAATCGTCCTGTCCTTGAAAGGTCTGCTTTAATGAACTGTCAAGGTGGGACTTGAACCCACATCTGGTCATTATACGTTTCACATGCTCTAGGCTTGAGCTACTTGACAACACTACTTTCTGTAAACAATCCACGCATCTGATCCGCAGTAGTCGCGTTCGGGCTTTAGAGGCCGGATGCTAGAATTTTAATAACTTCTCATAATACACCTCCTTTCCTGTATTAACAATATCGGATAGGTGCTTTCTGCAAAACACTAACGTCAACAGGGTCATGTGGAAACATCACATTGTCAAGCCCCTAGCTATGGCCAGTACCACTATCCATGAGGTCCAAGAGTCCTTCTTGCACTCTCGCTTATACGTAACCCCATTCTTCTACTTAATCCGTAATTGATGACTCACTGAACAGGGAACGCAGGGTACTCGCTTGTCCCGGGGTGCAAGCCAGCCATGTCGATGTGTCTCAGCCTTGAGCCATTGTCATACGTCTTAAGCTATCCGAATATCTTGTCAATGATGCTTGTCACATACATTGAATCTATCTTAAAGTCTGGGTCTTTCTCCAGCCTGTCCTTGCAATAAGTAATTATCTGATTGAAGTAGGCCGCATCAACACCCGTAAGCTGATCCTGCAGTACAGTGAGGTCAGTAAGGTCCAGGTCAGACAACTGCATACACATCTTGAGTATCTGTCCGGCATTGATATACCAACCTCGTTTGATAAACTTTCGCATCCTGATTATTGAGCATAACGGATACAAAGATCCTGTGTACTGCAGGTTCTTAGTCACAAGACTTTCAAGGGCTGCTGCATTAAGTACAAGTTTACCAGTTCCGTGAATTTTAGGGTTTGTTTCTGGCAACCAGTAATTCGTACAATGCACGTAGTCATAGTTCTTATGAACTTCTTCAGGACTGCCGTAGAACCTGATGACGATCTGAACGCTATTGCTCAAGGTTATAGCGTTTGATGATAAGAAGATAGGACGATAGTTTTCGCCTTTTTCTTTTAGCATCTCTGCGACAGGTTGTTCGTCTGCTTTATCGATAGTCTTGACAAGATCGTCAACGTATGTTGCACCTTGACTTTCTTCAACCTGTTCAAAGTATCTGTATCCACCAGCTTCAGACTCACTAACGACACCCTTAGATTTGATATAAATATCAACTCTTTTGGTTTTAGTGTCGAATCTTGCCAGTGGCTTAATCTCAGTTTTAGGATGAAGCCTGTTAAATTCATTGCAGTAGTAATGTGCTACTGCCCTTGCAGTCTCTATGTTAGTGACATAATAATCATAGTCATTAACCTTTTGAGTCTCAAGCAAAGACGTTATAGCACCGCCTGTGACGAAAGAGTTTTTACGCATCAGTTCTCTTACGCTTTCGTCTTTGATTGACTGTATGAACTCATTATGTTTTCTTTGTAATGTCCTGCACGTTATCCTTCTGTTCATTTTCACGTTCCTTTTTTAAGAAATATCTAATAGCATTTAATTGTTTATCATACTCTTCATCGCTTAATGTTCTGCATTTTGTTTCTTTGGCCTGAGTACCTTTGTGTCTGTCTTTAATGCATACAAGGCATAGTCTGTCTCCGTGTGATCTCATGCCAAACCAAAACCATAATTGACCATCATACCAAATCAACTCAGGATTTCTTTTCAGGAATAACATACTTTCTCTCCTTGCACCATTTTCTGACATTTAGATTCATCTGATTTTGTGCTGCTGGTCCTCTATGATTTATAATCTTTACTATGGAAAGTAACTGAGTTATCATTTTATTCCCATATGTAGCAAGAGTAGCTTTCTTTGCTTGTAATTGTAATTCATCGTTAATGAGGTCGCAAAGAGCAATCGATATGATACATTCTTTTATTATTTCAGGAATATCATCATAACCCCCAAGTATAGCTCTTTCTACAAGAAGGTCACGTCCATAATTCCTACCTGCCGGCATTAGATTATCTAACCATATAGCAACCCAAGTCTCATCTTCTTTAGATATTTTCATTTTATTCCAATCAAGAAAGATTCCGGCAGTGAGTCTGAGGCAGGAGGAGGAGGGAGGAGGAGAAACCCCAGTCCACTACCGGAATATAGTTTATTTTATTTCAAATTCTATCTTTTCTATTGTGTTCTCCAAAACAAAATCAGATATTACTTCGAAATCATCTTTTTCTAATTGAATCAGAGAACGTCCAGCAGGCTTACATAGATGTGCTACTACTTTGCCTTTTTGCTCTGTCTTAGTGAGCTTAACGGTTGTCCCGATATCTGGTTTATGATTCATCAGTTTGCCTCACTTGGTATAAATACATGCTCAGTAGCATGTGGACTGTAGTTATTCCATTCCTGACAGGATTTCAGATGGTCAAGAATCAATTCTTTCAGCTTATCTTCAACCCATTCCTGACCAATCATCCAGTCAAGGTATTTCCAATCCTTGTGAACGGTGATAATATCACGTATCTCAATCCCTTTATATTTGCCAACAGTCATCCGTGTGTTGCTTGGAGTCTTAGGCTCAAGTCCTGCAGGCAACAACCAAAAGAAAACATTCGGTGGCACCTGCAGGCTCAAAAGGAGTGAGTAAACTACTTCGTATTTCAACCGACCATTACCTATGCCGGGAAAATTCACATTATAAGTACAATCCGGAGTCTTACGTGCTCTCTTAAAGAGCATGTGACATGAATATTTAATCAAGTCCAGATCAGCATCATCTTTAAAGAAATGCTTTACTTGGAAAGCTCCAACTCTTTCAGCAGTAATAAACGTACCATACTGCTCGCCCATACGACCTATTATCTGCCCAAACTTCGCATCGATTCCAGGCATGAAGTCTCTAAGTTGTTTGGCAGCACCCCTACCCATCACCAATGCTCCATTTTTCTTAAGGAACGAATTGGTAGTTATCAGTGTGTAGGTTGACGGATTATTAAACTCACGCCATATATTTCCGTTTTTGACAAACTCACATACATCAGACATAATAAACACTCCCATATTTAAAAGTAATATAATAGAAAAACACCTGCAACGCAAGTGCCTGCAGGTGTTTTTTTATTGAATCAGACGTACCATTCTTTGTCAAGATAGCCAACTTCCATCTCAAGTGTGCTGATAATCTCGAAAGACGCATCTTCATAATCATCAGACCCAGGAAGAGGTGATACTACCATAAGACCCTCAATTCCGCCCTCTACATGGGCTATTCTGTGGACAGCATCGCCATCCATGTATCCGTAGGCCTCAACGGTCGCTTGGCTTATAGCCAGTGGTATTGCGTCCTTAGCATAGCCTATTCCGTTAAAGAACTCAGTGCATAGCTGGATAGCTTTAGTACGTTTCTTAGTCCGGAAGAAATTTCCTTTACCAAAGAACAAATCGTCTGCTGTCATTGTCAGTTTAGTTGACACAAGCTCAACGTAGGATCTGTCAGGCATCATTAGTTCGAGCCATTCTGAATTAAAGTATGGCATTACATATGGTTTCTCTGTAGTTATCATTATACACTCCTGAATAATAGTTAATAATTAGAAAGGGCTGCCTGTTGCGAGGCAGACAACCCTTTCAGTGAGAGCTAGCTAACGCTCTTTAGTAGCTCGAGCTTACCCTCTTCGGCAAGTTTGTTGTAGCACTTCTGTGCAGCTTCAGCGAGTACGTCACCGTGACAAGGTAACGGAGCACACCAGCAACCAAGCACCTTGCCATGCAGGTCTGCAACACGCGGAACCATCTTGTCCGGATGTTTCTCTATCATCTGGTACAGCCATTCTCTGTACTTCTGAATAGATTCGATACGTGACTGCAGGCTTTTATCACCGTCCTTAACAGTGAACTGATTACCCCAGTTCGCACCATGATTCCCACGTCCGATGTAAACATCAAACCTGTGATTAGAACGATGCACGACCTTTGCTCTGATATTCAGAACACGTCTTGCCTCAATCACTGAGTTGTTGCGAGCGATTGCTTCAGCACGTTTGTCTGCCATAGCATCTTTACGTGTTGGACGGTCATCGCCAGGTAATCCTGTATCTTCAGCGACTTCTTCTTTACGCTCAGTTTCTGCGACCTTGTACGCTTCAGCAGCAGCCTCAGCTTTCTTCAGGTCATCGAACTCGATAAACTCCAAGCTCATGCTCATACAACGTCTGATTTCTTTTGAATCGCCTTTGACACGATACACCATCGCAACTTTACCGAAACAAAACACAACTGCCACTGTATTATCCTTAAGATTCTTCATTGTGCCCTACTTTCTGCTCATTTGAGCAATTTAAAAAAAAATAATATATTTGAGAGTAAAAACTCCCTACGTGAAACGTTGGGGGGGTTTTTGCGTAAACTTACAAACACAACACAACATACAAAACATAAATGCTTTATTCAGATGTTTATTTTCATTATACTCTTCTGAACCAATATCTTTGTCTTCTGCAAGTTTTTCTCTGCTCTGTATGCATATATCAGCAGTTTATTGCTAATGTTATTAGGTATCTGCCAGTCATGCTTACGGAGATATCTCTTTGCTCTGACTCTTATCTTGCAGTCATGTTCTATTTTGACTCGCATTGCCTGTTCCTTTCTGAGTATGAAGCCATAGTCCGGTTAATCTTCCTTGTGAGGCCAAAGTATGTTTATACCTGCATACAGTCCAGCCCATATCGCTGATAATAGTCGTTTCATCCTATATCTCCATTAAAAATCACATTCATTGTCCCAAGAGCCATTCTTAGGCTTAACAGTCAACAAGCCCAGGATCGCATCCTGTTTGGCTATAATCACCTCAAGGCTTGCTATGGCATCCTCAAACTGTTTAACTCCAATCGTCACCTTATCAGCATGACGTTTAGCGTTACCCAAGCATGACTTAGCATTCTTGATTGCTGTCTGCGATTTCTTTGCTGCTTTCTTGATTGCTTTCTGATTCACATGCATAATACAACTCCTTTAAATTAACAATTAACATTTTATTCCAGAATAAGGTCTTCTATCAGCTGCCAGAAATGCACATCTATATCATAGCCAGAATAAGCCTCGACTAGCTTTGCGATGGCACGTACTGACGTTGCTCTTGTTATCTGATTCGCTAGACTAGTCAAATCAGATATCTTCAGCTCGTATCCAACTTCGCCACACCCATCAATATCTTCTTCAATGGTCTCAATCATACATTCTTTCATTACATCCAATACCAACATAATACACACACCTTTCATAAAACATTATAATTAAAGAGCTACTTGCCCTACATAGCGTAGCGGGGCAAGTAACTCAACAGACACGCTAGTAACCAAGGATCTTACATCCATTGCCATCGTGGTCACATTCACCGTCACATGTCTCACAATATGGATACATGTCATCTTCACACGTATCGTCCGGTTCAAAGGGATATTCAGACGCATCACGCCATCCAAACCATCGTTTGACCTTATTCCATGCATTACCGATACTATACAGTCCATCAATTAGCCAAGGTTTCATGATACAATACTCCTTACAGTCTTAACACGTCTTGATTCAAGCCCACGTACTACAGGCTTACGGTCAAGGTAATCATGATACATAGCCAGACACACTCCGGCTATAAAGCTGATACCAAGATACAACAATACTAGTTTAATCATAACACACACCTTTCAAGTAACAATTAACATTAAAGAGCTATGCCCTACACTGTAGCAGGGCATAGACTCGAGATACACTAAAACGGTACATCGCTGAAATCATGAGTACCAACACGTGCTTTCTGCTTGCTACGATACACATCCTCAGCAATAGCCTCGTCCTGAATGTCATGGTACACACGACCCATGCACGGCTGACCATACGCATCGTCATACTCGTACAGGTCGTACAGGTCATAACTCGCTTCAAGCCCACCATCACACTTAGGACACACTGTGTAGTCATCACCACCAAAGGGACAACAATGGTGTGCCAGGCTAGTCCCACATTCCGTACACTCACGCTCACATACATCATTCATGTCATCAAACATCATACATTCCTTTCAGTTAAAAGTAATTACGCTCTACGTAAGTAGAGGGCGTAATTGCATTGTTGTCAGCTTCGAGATCGCACCCAGAACCAACAACATAGAGAGAGAGATACAGAGAGAGTAGTATGATAACAGTGATAACACATACAGATAGTACTAATGGCCTAAGAGTAGATAGAACGGTATTGCGGTTGTAACCTACCCACCTATTAGCACCTACGGTCAGCTAAGGTGATGTAACGACAGTGCCCCTCTTATCTAGAAACGGTTCTCGATTGACGGGGGTACGGTCTATATACATAAAACAACTTCATCACAGAGTCTTCACCAAACCATTTCAAGCAAAAGACTAATACTATCTCCTTTAGTAGTAATCCTTTGCTATTTATGGTAGCTATGTATTGTGATAAGTGTTTATGTATGTTTTTCATAATTCGTTATGATTTAGAATAGGGTCGAATTTTGAGTTTTTTAATTTCAAATTTTTTTTATATTGTCAAATCTATTGATTTTCGGTCCGGACTGGGTTTTTAGTGTAATAATGCGTATTTGCCCTGAGAACGCTCAGGATCGATTTTAAGACGTTTTACGGTATAGGAGAGTAAATGCTCACACCATACGGCTTATTTGCAGCCTTGGTGCTGTTACTGCTCGAAAAATAGCCTTTATTGCTGTCATATATGGAATACTTGACTGCTGTTGGTTTCTCGAGTTTAGCGTTTGTATGCTTTTCGTGTTGACTTGCGTTCATCAACGTTAATATTATGGCGATCATCGAAACGATAACGCCTATTGCTCCACCCAGGAAAGCATAGGCACGTGCTACTTTGTCAGACATTGCCTGTGTGGGTCTGAATATGAGGTCATCACGAATAACCCTAATATCCTCTTTGACTTCTGCAAGATCGTTAGACACGTCCTGCTTGAAATTGTCGAGATGATCCTTGATATTTGTTATATCAGTCATGTTTTGAGTTCCTAATGCACATTTTTCCATTTTTTGCTCCTGAAACAGTGTTGTTATTATCATTTTGAGCGAAATGCTCGTTTTTTTGTCATTGTACGGCGTTTTTTCTGCCATTGCTTTTCATATGTTGTACTTGTACTCATCCCTGAAGCATGTGTTAAGGCATCAAAAGCATCGATCTCACCAGTAAGTAAACCGACAAGCTGTTGAATCTGAATAGGAATCATGCCTTTTGTCGAATCAATAGCAAAAGCAGGTATCTGCCCTATATTGATCGGACCACTCTTGTTCTTGCTATTCCACGATACTATCTTGTTTGCCGCCTGTGGATCACCAGAGATACCCATAAGCTCACCAAAGGACGTAAACCGCCTGTGGGCATAATCAGTGCCTTTCATGGCGTTAATCGCAAATCTCGTCGATACAGAGGCCTTATGAGAGAAACTAGCCCCGGGTTTCATTATCCACTTGGCAGGATCCTTAAAGTGACCAATAATCGAGAAATACTTCCGAATGTCCTTTTTGCCACCCAAAGCCTTGTATATCGGAGTAACGTCAACATCGAGCCATTTCAGATTTCCAGCGTCCCAGGCCTTTTTAAATCTGTCATCATCGTCATCGAATCCAGCCATCAGGAGATTAAATGCGATAGTCGCTGCGACGCCCTTGCCAATGATCCGTGCCCAGAACAATCGATGCACCTTACCACGTTCACCTGCAGCAAGCGATTGATACATACTTCTGAAATTGCTGATAGTCCAGTCCGGACCGAGGAAGGCAAGCCTTTGAACATGAACAGCCGTAGGGTTCGCACCCTCTCTTTCGCGGTTTAGACCACCAAAGTCATTATTCATAAGGTTTGCAACTTCACCATATATCTCTTCAAGAGTCATCTCTCCGGACTCAAGTTTCGCTCGGTTCGCCTCAACACGTTTTCTTGCCTCGATAATACCAGCCTGCATCTTCAAAGCAGGTCCGACGTACCCAAACAGGTATTGTTCGTATTGACGTTTTATATTATACAGTTTTTTCCACACCATGTTCCCACTGTTGGCTTTTTCCAACAACCACTTATCCGAAGCAGACGGGTCGAAATCAGCTACCCTACCGACCGTCATGCCAGCACGGATAAGATTCCTGGCCTCTGGTGTGAGTTTTCGTATTGCCTCCATCCCCTGCCGTTGCATCTCGCGAAGATTCCACCCACGTTTGGAGAATGGAGTGTTTTTATCAAAGAATATAGGAACAGAACCGCCTAACCAGAAAGATCTATAATAGGCCTGCTGATGGAAAAAACTGGTTAAAAGCAGTATATTCTTTGTAATGGCATTGAATTGTGTCAGGAAGTCCACGACCGGCATACCCTGGAGCTTCGACCTGCGAAAACTATTGTTCAGGTTGTTAGCGATCACTGGGGCTGCATAGAGCGTGTTTGCCACGTAAAGCTGACCGGTTGGGGATATAAATGCCCTGCCAATGCCAAGGGAATCAGGGTTTATATCAGATGGTCTATGGAGGCCTGACTTGCGATTTCCGTAAGGCTGGTCATATTTAACACGTACATACCACTCTCCATCGATCTCAAAGGAACGCTCAATCTGTCCGGACACATGCTTAGGCTTTCCAGTAGCCTTATCAACACCCACCTTGACGTCTGCATGAGCATCTTTCAGCTTGCCCTTTTTATTCCACTTGACGATAGCAGGATGATTGATAGGCTTAAAGCCTCTGCTGCCGGCCTCGGTAATATCATCAGTAATCATGTTGTTTGTCTCGAGAGCATCCATCAGGAGGTGAGCACGCCCACTGAGAGCAAGCTGATCCATCCCAATCTTCATTGAGGTCGTAACATCGTCCGTCTTGAGGTTCTTGCCATACGACCAACCCTCGAGGATACCACCCTCTTCGAACTGACGAAGTTTCGTTACAGGAGGATTCAACCCAAACGTCTTAAATGCAGGCTTTTTAGACTTGGTACCAAAATCCCACGCACGATGAATATAGCTCTTGTACTGCGGAAGATCCTTAAACCACGAATCAGACTTGAACTGATTAGCGAATTTGTCCTGTATCTTGACAATATCATCAGCAACTTTCTTGAACTTCGAGAACTGAGGATCAGTCTTGATACGTTCAGCAAGATCAACAAGCCCACGCTTAGTAAGATTCAGCTTGTTATAAAACTTGCTAAATGAGTCCGGATAGTTTTGCATGTCAATGTAAACCATCATGGCGGTTGATACGTCTTTCATGGTGACTGAGCTTTTATCGCCGTTGAGTTTCGTATAATCAAACGTGTCGGTTAGAGAGTAACGTTTCCGGCCGATCGCATTCGCAAGTGCTTTCTGAACACTATGTAGTGAGTTGTTTATCTCTTGACGGTAAAGCTCGAGTTCACCATAAAACGAATCCAAAAGCTCACGCCCCAGGATCATTTCGCTATCAGCAAAGTTTCCGTAACCTGCTTGCTGTAATATTTTGTCGAGATGCGGCTTAACACGACGTTTCCATGCAGCCGGATCCATTGTTTTCTTCTGAAAATTGATATTAGGACTAGATGAATCGAAAGTTCCTTTGTTGGATATTGCAGATTTAATCTGAGATGACTCAAAAACTACCATTTCATAAGAGCCAACCGCTTCTTCGCCAACAATCACTCCATCATACCCTTCGGCCTCTAAAGCCTTCAGAAACTCAGGAGATTTATTGAACAAACTAGGGTGTTGCATGATGTGCTTCGGATTCTGAATAGAAAGATAGACTGGCTTGATTGCAGATCCTGGGGGCTGTTCTAATTCGTCATTAAAGGTATAATCCTCTGCATGGTCAGGGTCATAAGTAAAATGAAAACCCATATCTCCGTATCTTTCAATGCCTTGTTCCCATGTGGCAGGGTCGAATTCGTCGAAATTCGCTGTTTTAGTTCCATGGTATACAACAAGTGGATTGCCTTGCCTATCAACGATTTTACTGTTACGGAACCACTCCTTGAATTGAGGTGTGGATATCTGTTTTTTCTGAAAGAATGGCTGAGATGGGTTTGGCGTGAAGTTTAGATCACCTTTGTTATTAGCTGCAAGATTATTGTCAGCATTAAACTCAGCACGGCTTTCATAAGTATCAGCCTCTTTGTGAAGTATCTCAGCTTTCGTAGCACCAGTAATGAATGCCTTAGCAATAGCAGCACGAATCCTTAGCAAATTATCAACAGCACCATAGACGTTAGCTTCGGCTCTATGGGCGGCGACAGTGATCTCTGGCCTATTTAAACTCCCACTGTCAATAACCCTATCAAACTGCCTGAACTTGCCATGTATTTCGTCAATCATCCGACTAGTGCCTTCAGCAGCATGACCAATAAAAGCAACGGGATTTGTCGTTACAGGACTACGCTCTATAATATTACGCCAGAACTTCGTATTATTCGCATTGTGCATGATATAATTAGGAAGTAATTCACCAAGCGTATTATTCTGTTTTGCGTTCTGATAGAGGTAGTCAAAGCGATTATCCATAAGGCGTAACATCTCGACAAGATTGTCATAACCATGTTTGTCGATATGCTCAAGCCTGTGCGTTATTTCATGTATAGTAATCGATTGCAATATCTCCGCTTGGCTTACATCGCCTTTTGATGTTTCATCACTAAGAAAGACAAGTCCCATGCCGCCAGCCATAGCAATAGTCCCATCGGTCCCAGATAAAACAGCACCTCTAGCACCAACTCTTGCGGTAGTTTTGAAAGGATTGTCGTCAGCAAGTGTTTCACGATTAAGGCTATATAGAACTAGCTTGTCACCAAAGACACGATTAACGAGACTTGCAAGGCGTTGCTCAAGCCCAGTCTTTGGACTTCTAAAAGTAACTGCATCGGCAGCAGCTTTTAAATGTGTCTCGAAATTATCATCGCCAACGAAATGCTGACCTCGAGTAAATGCAACAGCAGTGGCGAAACCGCGAGACTCGAGGAAGTCGCTTTGTGCTTTACTAAGGTTATTATTAAACCCTTTCTTGGGATGTATCTGGAACGCCTTATCAAACTTCTTTTGGACCTGCGGAGGCAAGCTCGGAAGTTCCTCTTTGAGCTGTTCAGCATATTCAACTTCAAACTGAGGGTTTGTGATACGTGCAGGGTCTAACTCTTTGTTCTTTTCAGTAACAAGTTCATCGCCAAACTCATTAACTTTCATAAAGTCACGGTCAACAACGTCACCTCTTTGGCGAGCCTCGTACTGTTCGTCAAGAGTTAGCTTGTTAAAGTCCTGCACATCCTGTCCGCTAAGTGCCTTATCGCTTGTTTCGTTAATGATCTGACGAAGACGTTTGATCTCGACAGAATATGGATCCGTAGTCTGCTCCCACCCTTTTCCAAACTCATCGTTCATCTTTTCCCAGGTACGCTCAGTTAAACGAGAAACCTGACCAAGGCGATTTAAGCCTGTACTCCGATACCATTTTCTAATGTCACGTGGAGTAGCCCAAGCAACACCAGTTCGTTCGCCCTGTACTCGAGCATGAGGACTTGCAAAGGCACGTTGCTTATCTGCAGGCTTTGGAGCAAAAGCAGACTTCTCACGCTGATGTGCATCTTTGCCAGCTTGATTAGCAATGGCATTGCTTAACCATGCACGTATGTTCTTGGCACGCTTAGAGGCTGCAGGGTGTTCTTTATACCACTGTGCAGACTTATTGTATATATCACTCCAATCCCTGCCAAACGTCTTATCTGCAGCATCAAACACTTTTCTGAGAGCATAGCCGGCGGCGTCCCTCGAAAGACCGTGGTTCTCCATAACCCTGTCTTCGATCGCCATATAAGTCTTTGCCGGCATCTGCTCTGCAGGAGGTCGATCCTCAACCTCACGTTGATTGAATACATCAGTAGTGCCTGTCTCGCTTGGTCTGCCTTTTATGCGTCTGTCAGTCTGGTCGAAATGCCCAAACTCACCAGCTTCATCCATATCAACTGTAACAAGTGGATCTGTCTTGCCAAGGTCTATCTTAGCCTTGCGAGCTTTCACCTGCTGCTGTGTCGATTCTGCCGTTCGTGCCAATGCTGTATCCGAGGGAGATCTTTGGCTTGAATCCGTTCGGGTGAAGATATCCCCGCTCTCTACGGACTTCTCTACTGCGACTGGATTCGTAGTCCGGAGTATCCCTGCTTTCAACCCGTCGTATATGTCTTTTAGTTTCTGCCATGCCTTACCAGCCTTTCCTTCTCTTTGGCGACTCTCAAAGTAATATGCAGGATCCTCAGCGACGCCCTGTTCACCTTTGCGAGTTTTCTGTATTGTTGTTAATTCTTCTTCGGTCATCAATGTTTCAGCGAAGTGGTAAACCTCATGACTAAGCGTGCTCCTGTCAGCTTCAAAACCGTCAAGGTCGACGATAGCGTCAACTTTCATCGTATCGCCAGTCTCCATGTTAGTCACTTCAAACACACTACCCCGAGTAGTCCTGCCAGCAGCAACCTCGTCTATCCCAATCTCAGCCTGTTCTTCTTCCGAAAGCTCAATTCCCTCATCATGAATATTGAACGCAACAGTTTTATCGCCAGGGAACTGCACTACAAATTGATCCGGACTTGTCTGCTCAACAGTAGCACCCATCTTTTCGTAACGTGCCACGAAATCGTCCATGGTGACGCCAGCACTCGTACCCGTATGTCTTGCCGCCCCAGTCTCAACATTGGCATATTCGCCGACAGCAATATGCTCAGAGACTTTCTTGCCAAACGCATCAGCAACTCCACTTGACGGAGCTGTACTGTTTCCGTATATGTCAGTAACGTCCTGAATCGAAGCATCAATAACAGCACCAGCCTGTTCTTTGGTCAGGTTAGAACTGTTCATAATATCGTTGACGATCGATTGACGAACAGAAGTGCCGCCTTTTATCTTGTTAATGACACGACCTGCACCACCAACGCCACCAGTAGCAAGCGTAGTGGTAAGAGCAAGTAAACCCTCTTTCGCTCTATCGTCAACAAACTTCCAGATCCCATCCTTGAACACATCTTCGTCCATGACGATCTTTTGTGTCACATCACCCCAAGTACCCTGTGCCATTTCTTCAAGAGCTTCTTTAACTGCAGTCTGTCCCATCATAGGCAGGAACTTGCCGCCATTATCGGCCAATGCCCTTGTCAGGTTTCTAACACCAAGATTCTTAACGCCAGTCCTGTTAATTCCAAGCAGTCTCATTCCCTGTTTAACCTGAAGCATCTCGATTGCAGTAGAAACAGTACCATAGATATTGCCAGCCCACAAAGCCTCTTCGTCAGTAGCACCGGACGCAAGTGCCCTCTGTACCGCCTCTTGACGTTCTAAGCCAAATATGATAGTTGCACCAACAGAAGGAGCACCCATAGCCATAGAAACGCCACCAGCGATCAACTGAGGTGCATTCGAGACAACACCGCCCAATAAGGCCTCTGGACTCGAAGCAAGGTCAGTGAACTTCTCAGGAGACTGATAAGCCCAGTCCGGGTTATTAGTGTTAATGCTTTCGATACCGGCAGCCCATTTATCTGTCAGAACACGAGGGTTCAGTGCGTGAAGCATTTCCTTGCCGGCACTGTAGTAAATGTTATTCTCATTAACGCCAGTCAGCTTACGAAAAGCAGAATCATAAGTCTCAAAAGCCGCACCCGGCAACTTCGCCAGTCCAGCACCAGCACTAACCGTAGCAGAACCAAAATAACCTATCTGTTTCTCCATGCCAGTAGGCTCATGAGTGAGGATAGATTTCGCTCTACCGGCAGTACTTCCACCTTGACGCTTTCGAAAAGTAGAAAGCATCTTGTCACCAAAGTCAGGTGTATCTGAACTTTTGTGTTTTTCAAGAAGTTGCTGTGAGAAGTCGGCCATTACTAAAATTTACCTCCGGATCCGGGAGCAGTTCGTTTATCATACAATTCTTTGCCTTTGTCAAGCCAACGTGGATCCTCAAAACTCTTATGCTTAAACCACTTGGAGTTTCTAAACTCATTCTTGATTGCAGATATTTGCTTAGGAGTCATATACTCACTAACTTCATCCAGCATCCTATTCATGGAATATTCGTAGACATTGCCTTGGTAACGTCCAGATGAAACTGCAAGTTGAGCTTCGCCGCCCATGATCTCCTGGAAGACAGTATGCATGGCATTTCTTTCGGAATCACTAACCCCTGCAGCACTTGACATAACATCGATCGAAACACGAAGTTTCTGCATACCCGGACTATTCTCTGGGTTATTGTACGTAAACAATGGCTCAGGTATCTCATGCCTATCCATAGAGTCAGGCTGAAGCCACGCTCTATCCTTTTGGGATTGTTTGATAGACCAAGATTCAATCTGTGCTTTGATCATGTCCTGTATCTCAGGTTCGATCTCGTCGATACTCTTAGCACCTTTGGCAGCACCGCCACCACTTCTAAGGTAATCGTTAGCCATAGCATCGTAAGTCTCAAGGTAACTCTGACGTTTAATATTAGGACCAACCTTAGGACTATGAGCCTTGTTAAGCAAAGCAGTAGTCTTTAACTGTGAACTGTCAATCCACGACTGCGAAACTTCACTATTTGCAACATTCTTAGCAGTAAGGTTTGATCGTTTTATTGCATTGTCAATCTTGTCATTCGAGAGCGAACGTTGGAATTTAGCCAACTCAAGATTAGAGGTATTGCGTTTTGTTATGGCATTATACGTTGAAAGACCACGTTGATATTTCGCATCAAGCTCCGCAACGGTAAGCCTACGATTGTTCTGCTCGTTGACAATACCACGCTGATCTTCGCCTGATTCAAAGGCAGCACGCCTATGATCTATCACATCGCCAGTGTTCTCGTTCGCGAGACCCATAGCATCGAGTCGTAAAGGATTTGATTCTTTTACAAAACCAAGGTTCTCTCTCTTTAGATCAGCGTCTAGATTAGCACCTGCAACAACAGAAGGCTGTATCAGTTTTCCAGTACTAAGAGCAAGCTCACTTTGCTCGTTGCCAATCTCCTTCCCTTTCACACCCGCCTCCATACCTCGGTCAACAATTCCGCGTCTACGCTTATAGTCGTCAATCTGAAGCCCAGTCAATTCTGTCTTCTGATCAAACAAGGTACTTTCTCTGGCATGCCTGGCAGCTCCAGTAAGCATACTAAACTTCTGACGATCCTCAGCCATCGCTATCATACGACCGCGATAGTTATCGTCTTTTAACGCACTCTCTTTCCTGAAGGCAAGCTCTTTGTTGTAACGAACCTGTTCCTTCGCCATCTGCATGCCCTGTAGATAAGCACTCAGAAAACCCTGTGAAGCAGAGATACCAGCACGTCCGGCGTTTCTTAAACTTGACATTTTTTATATCCTTAAATCTAACCTAACTGTTTATTGAAACTACGCATCCCAAGCATCTCGACTGCACCGCCAAGAGCATCACCTCTCTGGATATCCCTCCATTGCTTAAAGCCGGACTTTGCTACATTCGACTGAGCAACCAACAACGGAGTCTGATTCTCAAGAGACATTATATTCTTGCCTTGGTTCAGAGCATTGATAAGATTCTCACGCGTCATGCCTGAACGCCATTTAGAGCTTGCAGTACCACCTTCAAAGTTCTCGTCAGCCATACTCAAGATACCACCAACATTAAGACCTCCGGTAGTGCCATACTTGCTTTTAGAGCCAACGCCGGCACCTATATTGCCCATAGCACGTCGTGTCGATCCGTAAGACTTCGCAAACCCACCAATGATAGGAGCAGCAATGTTTGGATCTATATAGCCATCCTTGGCTTTAGTATAGTCATCCTGACTCTTTTTATGTAAGGCTGTTTGACCTTTTTGAGCAGTCGGAGAAAGTGGTATCTTGTCAGCAGGAGCATACCCCGAACTGGATCCACCACCGAATGCCTGAGCAATATTCATTCCAGCACCAGCCATCGACATTGTATCGAACAATCCTTTACTGCCAAGCAACCCTTTATTGACTTGTGCCTGTGCTCCCTTAGACGCAATACCAGAGGCACCACCAGTAGCATTCGCACCACCAGAGACACCACCTATAGCAGGCCCGGCTGCAGTACTAGCACCGTACATGCCACCACCAACACCACCAACGATCGCACCTGTCATAGGAGCGTCATCACTCCATCCCCAATGGTCTTTACCGACAGAACCAACTAAGGCTCCAACGCCCATACCTATTAACACTGGCCACATATTAACCTCGCATTTCTTGAAGCACCTTGCAGTAAGGCTTGTTTAATTTCCAGTCTGTGACTCTGCATATCACTGGTCTTTTGTTGTAAATCTTGCATTTCTTCGTTTCCTTGTCGTAATGCTCACATTCTTTACCAAGCACCTTTAGCGGTAAAATCTCGCAACAAGCACCGCATTGCTCGCATCCATCAGCCATTAACCACCAGCCATCATCTGGCCATACTTCTGACCGGCAGAAACCCATCCAGCACCAGCACCGAAACCTGCGGCAACATTAGAATTAAACGTACCGTACTGCTGTTCGGTTGAATAGTTTTGAGCCTGCTGCTGGTTATAGATACTCAATATACTTGTTCCCATCCTACGCGAACCCGAGACAAGATCTGTCATCATTGCAGTGCCAAGGTCTTTGTCTTGCGTGTCCTGGTAATCATACTGTTTTTTTGTTTCATTAACAGCAGTACGATAGGATCTGTCTAATGTCTCATCAGTGAACTGTTTTACACGCCTATCACCAGACTTGACATTACGACTGATAAGCCCACCTGAAAATTGCTTTGTATCAGCATATGACTTCTCATATGAATTAAGTTCATTGCGAAGATTCCCAGCCTTAACGCCAGCCGGCAACAACCCCTGTCCGGACAATAATCGATTAGCAGCACCGTAGGACACACCCTCCCAGTACTTACCCTCGGCAGACAGTGACGGCTTAGCAGGTGGCTTGTATTCGTCTTCGGAACTACCACCACCACCGTCAAATCGACGGAAAGGATTTTCCCAGAAACTATTTACATCAAACTCTAATCTATTATGCATTTTTCCATTATCCGTTTCTCGCTCATTTTTAAACCCCATTTCCTTGCGAAAGTTTTCGGGGTTCGAGTAGTTTGCATTTCAAATTTCGTAGCACCTTTTTTCCTAAGCCAATCTTCTGCTTGAGCAAGCATAGATAGTTTGACTTCTTTATTAAGTTCTCCATCGTGAACAGCAATAACTATATACCCAAGCTCAGGATACAGACCGTTCGGAGCTTCAGCGTGTATGTATCCATGCAGCTGACCTTTATTATCATAAGTCCCAAACAAAGCAACTCGGCCATGCGGGAGAGTATTGCGAATATATGATACATATGCATCAATATCTCTTGTACTGTCTTTGATATGCTCAAGCAAACCAAGGATCTGTATTATCACTAAATTGTTAATAAATTGTATTTGTTCTATAATCATTATTTATCCACATTGATATCTGCTTCAGGAAGTGCATAGGCAGCCCCCGTAACAACACCAGAAGAAATATTGTTACTAAGGCAAACAACACTAATGTAGTATGTACTGCTAACAGAAATACCTAACTCATATGGCAAAACACCACTAAAAGCAAGTTTGCCAGATGTACTACTCATAATCAATGGGCCTTCGGTAAATAAAACAGACGAATGATAAATGCTTGAAGGTCCGGTAGCGTTGGAAATAAGCAGATAAAAATAATCACCTGATCCAGCACTGGAATTAACGTAAGCATGTGTAGTTTCGCCTTTCCCACTTAACGTTCGGCTTGCAAATGTTTTTGGCGTACCTAATGTTAATGCTCCGATTGAACTTGAAAAGTCAGCGGTCCTGGTACCCACTCCCTTGAAAGTTATCCCGTTAATCGTTGTGGCATCGATTACCGAAGCAGTTATATAGCCAGCTTTTATTTCAGCTGCGTCTAAATTGACAACAGACACTTCATCTGCGTCTAACGTACCAGTGCTTATCGAACTTGCACTGAGATTAGTAACAGTCATTAACGAAGCGTTAAACGTGCCACCTGAAATGTAACTTGCACTTAAAGTGCCTGTAGTTATACTTCCAGCATTCAAATTAGAAACAGTCACAACGCTTGCATCGAGAGTGCCAGTGGTTATCATGTTTGCAGTAAAACCACTTGCGGCCATATGCGAAGCAGTTATCTCACCAGCATATATATCGTCAGCGTATATCGCACCTGCAGAGAAAGAGCCTGCTATGATACTGCTTGGGGCAATAATGCTACCGTCAATGTCCTGCTGATTAAAAGATGGATAAGCATAGTTTGATGGAGTTGTATTGCTATCGATAACCATCTCAAGCATAACGCCATCGACGTAATGATCGACAGCACTACCCTGGAAAAGAAAGGCTATGTTCGCCGCTTCGTCTCCATCGGAACTAAAGTCGAATACCATCGATTTCCGTTCCCATGTGTTTGCCGACGAAATGCCATATGTGCTACTTAGATTAGAACTGTCATTACGAAAATAAACAGTACCTACATTAGCACCAGTAGTAGCTGAACGAGTCCAGAAACTTATTATCCATTTCTGATTACCTGTGATAGGAATATTATAAGTTGTTGACGTAGCTGCAAGATATACCCACCCAGAAGCAGCAGATGGAGTTGCCTTTAAAGAATAAGCTCCAGTTTTAACGTATGTGGTACTGACAGCGACAGTCAAGTCGGCACTTTGGCCAATAGGCGTATTTGCAGTAAAGACAGAGTATTCAGAGTTTGCAATATTAGAGCCTTTTGCACCAACAAATCCAGCCAGCTCCGGATGGAGTATGTCCCAGAGAACAGGATTGACAGTACTGCTTTCAGGTCCGACAAGAGCTGATAGATTGCCAACATAATCAACAGCCTGAATCCAATAGTAATACGTGTCAGTGATGTTAGGAGGCGTAATGTCAGCGTATGAACTCCAGCGTGAAGTACCAACAAGAGTTGATCCGGACGGATTGTTATCAGTATCACGATAGATTCTATAATGGCTTACGTCAGTGCTTGTGCTTGCAGTCCAGTCAAGGAAGATTGCTTTCGTGGCGGCATAGATAGATAACCCAATAGGGTCTGCAGGTGAACCTGCATCGTCTATAAGGTCTATCTGAGCATTGAGATTGCTATCAAGGTTCGTAAGGTCTACTGCACCTGTCTGGATCTGACTGGAGTTAATGATAGCAGAGTTTTCAAGCTGTGCCTCTCCAATGCCTCCAACACCGATAGCTGTATATATCTCCGTAAACTCAGCGTTAAGGTGATCGGCAAGTATATCCTCACCAGTAGCAACTTGAACGTTCGTATATTGTCTTGAGTATAGAGCCATTATGAAGGAGGTGCCAAAGGTTTAAAATAATTAACCAATGAGGTTATAATGCTCGATCCACCGTCCGTAGACTGTAGAGAAACTGCAAAGGTACGCCCCTTTACACCTCTTGGTATTTTCCTGTGATGCTTTCGTGATGTGTTCGGACCCGGAGCATAGACGGCATTGCCATACGTGCCAGCACCGTACTTACTTGTAAAGTCATAACTTGCATCTTCAGAACCCATAGTTATCGTGAAAGCCTTATTGAACTTATTAGCATCAACAGTTATCAGACCTGAATAGACAGTCGCGGGACCGTCACCCAAGACGCTAATAGAACCAAATATCTTGCGGGCAATTTCATGCCCAAAATCGAAATCTTTTGTTTCAAGGGCAACTGAAATATCAACAAGACCTGCGGCATGAGTGTTTTTATCTTGCGTCGCTGCCGTCTGCCCATGTTCCATGATGTACTTATTAGTGTCGTCTGCTGTATATAAAACTTTCTTAAAAACCTGTGAATGATTACTGTCCCAGGAGAGAGCAGACCAACCGCCATACTTACCATTTGAATATAAAGCAATACCGACTTTGACATTCCAGCACCTCGTTGCATTGTTCGTTGACCCACTAATAGGAAACGAAAGATAATATTTACCGTCACAAAATACGCCTGCTGCCTTGTATGCCTGAGCAACAGGAATTGCATCGAATATATCCTTGATGGGTTCTCCGATCGGGATAGGGAAATCTCCATCATTAGACTGGGTATTAAAATCAACCCAGAATACATTGCCATCGCTTAAGAATACAATGCCATTTCCAACATCAACAACTGATGCAGAGGACGTTGTTCCACGTTCGCATATAACCAAAGGCTTATTAGAGTCCGGGTCCATTCCTGCTACGAAATATATTTTCTGTGTAGTGAATATATAAGTGTTCCCGTTAAACTCAATTATTTTCTTAATGTCACCATCGAGATAAGTATAGTTCAATGATGGAAAGACGTCCGGGATACCTTTCAGGCTCCAGCACAATTTATTGCCTAACTCTCCATTGGAATTCAGTCCGGCACACACGAAGTAACCATTGATAACCGCAGGATGCTTTGGCCTAAGCTCAGAGAACCCAAAGTCGAGAACAGGCTCAACACCCTCTTCTCCGTTCGGAGTTGTATCAGTGAAAGCAGTTCCAGAAGAATAATAACCAACCCGCTCAAACGGACCGTTGATCTCGTCAACAGGAGAGCGATATACATAAACCCTTGTCGCATTAGCCGGAATAGCAGGCAGGTTCGTCAAAGCAATATGGAAAGGGTCTCCTGGGGTGGAGTGTTCAGCAATAGCAAACCCCGTAGGATTGTTCAATATTGCAGTTGCCCCTGATTCGCCGTACAGTGTGCCAGCAGAGTAAAAAGCCGACAACTTGTAGTAATATGTACCTGACTTCGTTAAACCGCGTGCATTGGCCGCCTGTTCGCTTATAACGCCTGCTTCTAAGGTAGTTAATGTTGGAACTGCAAGCCCCATTGTCCGGACACCTCCTGTGGGATTCCAGGCTAAAGGAGTCCCGTTCCCATCACAAATGAGCATATCCGTGTACTCATTGACAGTAAACGGAACCATCTCAACGTCATAATCGTCAAGCATGGTAGTCCTTGCGACCTCAGCCCAGGCACTTCCATTCCAATAATCAATGATATTGTAGTCGCCGCCACCGTCACGAACCGAAAGCAACCTGTCAATATCACCAGACGCCGTAGTGAATGTTCCCCATTTAAAACGTAATGGAGCAGTAGCCAATACGGAAGTGTCTCCACCAGTATTGTATGGGCGATAAGGATCGCGGCATTTTAAAGCACCATTGTCTTTCATGATGAAATTAGCCAGAACAAGCAGCTGATTGTCGTCAAGAGTGCGATTCTCGAACGAGGTGGTCAATCCTCCGTAGAAGTGACCTATTATGTGCCTTTGCCAATCAACACCCTCATTCGGGTATATAGGCTGTTCTGGGAGTCGTGGAGTACCCATTAGTCAGTATCCTCCACATTATCAGCAGTAAGGATCGATACCGAGTCACGAATCTGCGAGAATTCAGCATATGCCAAAGAACCCATACTTTGTTCCTTGTCGTGTGCCCTGCATCTGTATTCACCATAAGCCGCTAAAGCACTTATCCCAATATCGTCAAGCAGAATAGTATCAGTGATTACTGTGTAATCGTTAGGTTTGCCTGCTATAAACGCCGTGATCGTTGTAGTGTTTGCAGGGATCGCATCAAAGTAAGCACGCTTGTCACTGGAAGAATTCCCAAACAAGTGCCAGCCAAGAGGCACACCGGCAACAGCATTCCAGTCCTTTGCTTCGTTAAGGTCAGCCTTGGCCAATCCAATCCCATCATGCTTGATAGCAAGGCAATGAACAAAATTCACATTCCCGCAATTAGCATAGGTAAACTCAACGTAGTCGTTAGAGCCACCCATAGTAAAAGATGCGATAACTTGAAAGACACCAGACGTAATACAATATATATCCTGTCCGTCATTGATAAAATCAATAAGCATTGCATCGTCGTATGCCTCGTCAAGTACATCGCTCATACGAGTTCTTATTTTTAATATAACATCGTCAACTGTGGCCATTAGTTTGCCCTCGATTGTAATTGTTCGCTGCGAACATTCTGCCTACGCTGTATATTACGTGGAGCGTTCGAGCCTGAGTTTCCTTTAAAGTTCATAAGCCGGTCTCTGTATGATCTTCCAAACGATAAAGCGTTCTGATCAAAACCGAGATTTCGTAATGATATCTCTCTTGATTTATCGCTCAAAGCACCAAGCAAAGTATTCGGAAAAGCAGAAATATCTTCAGCTTCAACGATAGTCTCAGCTTTAAACTTCATAGTATATACTGCGTCAGGTTTAGGCCATAAAGCCAATCGTATCTGATCAGCTGCAGCACTACCGTCAAGGAAATATGTATTAGGCTTACCTGTGACAGTCAGTTCAGGGTCAGCATCAAATAATTGATTAAGACCTGTACCTAAAAGAACCTTATCATTACCTATCCGGACTGTGCCAGGAACAACATTAAATACTCCTGAGTCCAAATCGACATACCCTTGATCCGCGACAGTGGCAACAGTAGCGTCAGTCTGCAGGAATCGCCAGTGGTCAACCTTGTAATCCATACACATATCGATCATCGCCTCATTGATAGCGTCAGATATGACAAGACGTTCACCGTATGATACCTCGTCAGAATCCTGCAAACGCTTTATCAACGTTTCGATCCTGTTTACCATGTTTCGTTTTGTCGTAGTCCATATACTCATTATTATTCTCCATGAAACGCTACTGACAGTTTGCCTTTTCTGTGCATATCAGCAGCATTGGCAATAGTTCTCGATGCATCACTAACCTTTAAATCGGACTGGTAAGTATCTTCTTTTTGCTGTGCAAGATACTCAGCCCGACGTTGCAGATTAGAAACCTGTCTTCTGTTTAACAACTCAATACCTTTTGCAATATTACATTGAGGCCCAATAACGATAAGGCATTTGTATAGTTCATTCGGAACCATATGCCAAATCTCATATTCCTTTGAAGCAACCCTGTATCTGAGGCTTAAGTATCTGTCCGAAAAAGAGTTTTGTAATTTCTTTTCGTCAGTCTTCATATGAGCACCATGCACCTTTGCAGGTATTGTAATTTTCTGGCAATAGGCGTTTAGCTTTTTACGCCTTAAATATTTCTTTTGCTCTTTACTTACTTTCATCAGTCACCTCCGTACGTATACGAGTTACTGAAGCAATAGCACCGTTGGTTCGTTCCAGATCAACCTTAATGTTGTCTCGTCTTTGTATCAATACTTCGATATCCTTAATGACATTATTGATTGAATCGATGCAATCTTTCTTATGATCTTTCAACTGAATCAGCTCGAGATCAATAATGTTCTCCGGACTTCGTTTTGTGGTTTCTTTTGACATAACATTTCCTTTTTGGTTTTAAGAAAACTCGAGGATGAATTTAATCACCCTCGAGTAATAATCATTTACTTACTTTTTACGTCAACAAAGCATGCCCGAAAGTACGGAAAATCAGCTGACCAGCCGTATAGGTATCGTTAGTTGTTCCACCAGACGCCAAATACCAATAGTCATTAGCAGTAATCGCTGGGTCTAAATTGACTACTGATAAACCAGCAGACATCGTTCCACCGTTAATGAGGTAATCTGTTCCAGCCGCTTCATCTTCTTGGATATCAGCGAGAGTATTCTCGACAACATTGATGTCTGTGTCACCTCCAGCGGGAACCTCAAGGCAGATCAACTCAGCCTTAAAGATGATACCATTGGTAGCAACTACATTACGTCCGATATAGCAACCGTCTGTTGCGACAAGCCCAATCGCGTCATTGGCAGCACCACCACTATTTAGATCAGTAAGGTCAATCTTGATCTCGGTAATAATAATGCCATTCTCAGTCCGGCGATAAGTTGCAGGAGCAACGCCAGTACCAATAGCACCAGCACCGTGTTCAGCAGCAACAGCGATCTGAGAGTTTGCGAGATCAACCCACGCTGATCCGTTATAGCTTTTCATGATATTGTAGGTTGTGTCAAACCAAAGATCGCCCTCTGTAAGAGTCCACAAATTACCTGGTATTGCAGCCATTTCAGTTGACGTACCTGTATAAAGCATACGAAACTTACCGTTCTTATCGTAAAGATTTTTCTGCGTAATCATAATTCTATTCCTTATATAAAAATAAAAGGGGTGATTGTATATGGCTCACCCCTAGACAAGCCACCTTACTTTACAACGAGCAAAGCAAGCACCAAAAAGAAACCAACAACTATTCTGTGATGCCATAAAACTTGCACTGTTGTCCAGGGTTCTCGCAAACAAAGTTCACGTAATCCACGGCAGTTGCAAATTTATTGTCACTTCCTTCTTTCTGCGTCATGATCGAACCGTCACTACCGGTCAACCATTTGTATCCAGTCATTCCCGGAGGACGCATGAATTTGAACTTGGTAGAATCGATCATCATTCCAGTACCAGTTTTGATACTGTTCAGACTTGTCAACATCAAGGATTTACTTCCAAGCTGGATTCCAAGGCGTTTGTAACCACCAGTCCAGTCGAACGCGTCCATAGTGTTGAATCGACGATCTTCCTTGCTGTTCATGAAGTACTTCAGCATTGCACGCTGTGAGAACATAAGCATATTGGGATTACCCATATACTGATTCTCGTTCTCCATGATAGCCTCGAGAAGAATTTCTTCGTCAAGTTCGTCATCGACATTAACCATCTGACTCGCAAGTTCAGTATAGGTAGTTCTGTCTTTACCCCAGACATTCTTAAAGTTGTCGCCGGTCTCGGAGTTGCTGGCACCATCACTAATGATGTTATTCATGCCATCGCATTCAAGACAGGTTGTTCCGCTGTAAGCGTACTTACGAGTAATGACGTCGCCAGCTGAAAGGTTATCTGCCACCATACCTGTAACAGTAAGACCGCCATAAGTCCTGTTTCCAGTCTTCTTACTTCCTTTTGTAACAGCAGTTACAGGAGCAAAGTAAAGAGAGCTTGACGCACTAAGATCCAGCTCAGTACCAAAAGCACCCTCGTCATGAACTTCGATGATAGTGCCCTGTGGGATGAACTGAGTATCAAAGAAAGCAGGACCATTAACAGTACAAGAACCAGCACCTATAGTCTGAAGTGTTGCCAGTGTGCCATCGCCCTGACCCATCCAGATACGCTCAGCATCCAGCTTGGCAGTTTTAATGAGAGAAGTCATGTGCCTGTCAACGATATCGACATATGCACCCTGACCATTCTCGATCGTAGCAATAGCAGGACCAGTAAGCTCGAAGTATGCGTTAGTATACTTAAGCCACTGTTCACCCTGAATAGCATCAATCGGGACATTCCCACGGAATGAGCCACCTTCAGCCATCGGACCAACACCACCAGCCATCTGAGTTTCGAACGCCATGATCATTTTACGACCTGTGGCATCAAACTTACCTGCAACTTGCTCGATAATACGGCTGAATTGATTATCGAAATAAACAGTATTTTGCATTGCTGGAAGATATACATCTTTCAGAACGCCAGTCATGGTGGTTGCAGAACCCATGTCCGCCCGGGTTGAACCGGTAGTTGAAATTACATTACTAGCCATAATAAATTACTCCTACACTCGAGGATTGGCATTGGCCATATAGTTCCTTGCTGCAGAACCCATGTTGTTAACATTCAACATTTCGCCCTGCGGCAAAGTAGGGCCAGTGCCACTATTCGAGGAAATTGGATTAACAAGATTGTTTGGTGGGTTACCACCTGTAGGAAGATCGCCTCCTGAAGGTGGCGGATTAAGTTCCGCTTCACGTTTATCGTAACCCATTTGTACATAATGATCTCTAAGTTTACCGAAAGACTCTTGTGCCCTTGCTCCATAGTACTTATAGTTCTCTGGAGTAAAGAAAGATTCTCTTTGATCTGACCTTAACTGATTACGCTGGATTGCAGCATTAGCTTGCTCTCCAACCATATTGTCAGTAGCCAAAACAAACATATTCTCTTCGATCAGTTTCAAATCTGCCGGTAATGAGGTGTGTCTCTCGTCAGCAGAAATTACACTTTTTGCAGATGACATGCAGTTTTCAATCAAAGCCATTTGATCATTCTGAGTGCTCTTAGCTGTTTCGCCTGCAACAAAGTTTGACATTACCTCCAAACTTTTAATGTAATCTTCCTTAGAGATGTATTCGCCTTCTTTTGCTGCCTGAATGAGTTTGCTAAAACTGTCCTGTACAGACGGTTCTGGTTGTGATGGATTTTGATTTCCACCATTACCAAGTTTTGCCTGTAACTCTTCCGGACTAACAAGCCCACGCTGCAAACGATTTGCAAATTCACCATTAGGATCTATGCCTAACATGGCAATTGTCTTGCCTAAGTCTGAGACTTGCTGTTCCAAACGCTGAACGCTATCGTCCGGCTCTACTGCCGGAGCTACGTTTGGATCAGGCTGAACCGTATTATCTGCATTGACAGGAATGTCAGATACGGGTGTCGTCGAGGTCGGGTCATTGCCGCCAGGAGGTACAGTAACGATAGGTTGTGTGTTGTCGTTGGCAACAAGATTACCTCCGCTTGGTGTCCCGCCATCATTGGTAGGATCAGTCGCATTGGTTAAGTCTACTTCGTTCATAATAAAGGTCCTTTCTAAAATTATTTAGTTTTGCTCGAGGTCTTTGCCTTCGAGTCTACGGGTTTCGATTTTTTAATAAGTAATTGCGGGATAGTATTCCCACGTTTAAATGCTTCAAGTTCTGTTTCTTTCTGTGCGGCCATCAAAGCATTATGTTGGATAATCTGTTTATGTTCTTCGACATGAACAACCATTGCCTGCACTAATAATTGCAAGGCAGGGTTTCCTGACGATTGTAACTCCCAGAACTTATCCATCATATAATCACCATGAACCATGATATGTATATGATTGTTGTCAAATGCGTTAGGATGCGACATGAATACAAACTGCTCAAGCATCATCTGTACGCCAGCCTCGTCTAAGCCCGGAGGTATAGGAGGCATTTCCATAGCAATCTTTTCGGCGTTAATGAATTCCTTCTGAGCAAAGTCAATCTGCTTAGCGTCTTTCTTGAGTAAGGCTTCAATGTTACCAAAGTCCATCTGACGCATGACATAAGCCCTAACCTGTGGATCGTTAGGATTGCCCAGTATACCGGACTGCCATGCCTCAGATGCTTTCTGTGATTCGATCGCTCTGGTCAAAGGTAAAGAAGATCCTGCTCGAACAATGACATTGTATTTACCATTCAATTCAGCAGTATTGACCTTCTCTATTGCCCAAGAGTTATCCTTACCCATGATAGGGATTGATCTTTCGCCATAGTTTTGTATGGAAAGCGATAAGAGCTGATGTACGACTCTCTCGTCGTCTTCGTCCAGATCCTTAACCATTGGTCCCATTTGAGTAAAGTCGGCCTCCTGTAGCAACTGAAGCCCTCTTCCGGACTCAATTCCAGGAGGTGCTTGCCCTCTTGATGGACCGTGGAAAGCGAATATCTCATCGATACCCATCTTAACCTCAGCTAAGTGAGAAAAGATGCCGTTTGGAAGCGGAACGCCAGACGCACGTGTGGGTTTCATTATCCCATCGTATTCAACAACATTAGCGTTTGTATTGTCTATCTGCGACCATGCAAGATTAGAATCCCTTGACGCCATGAAGATACTGTTATACATCGCGTCAGCATGATCTTTCATGCAACTGCGAAGCTCATTATATTCACGTTGCAAAGGACGAGCCTGACTGATACGAGAGATGCCTTGTGGAGTAATACCCTTTAGCGACAAAGGAGCAGACGCAATAAATGGAACTAAACCGTGTGGGTATTGCTCAATAGGATAAGGCTGATTAGTAACAACAAGACCATTGACCTTTACAGCGTAAACGCCTTCAGGAAACATGTCGTCACGTTCATGCCATAATTCTCTGTACTCTACAATATTGTCGTATGGAATCATTTTGTTTCTGTCAACTCCGTCAGTCTTCTCGGGGATAACAGTAGGAGCGATATCCTCAGCGAGCTTAGCAAAGTCACGCAAGATACCAAGCTCAAAATCATTATCCATGTTTGCAACAGATTCGTTGTTGACAGCATAGACTTTCTGTGCTGCCTCAACTCCAAACCTGCTCACAACCTCGCCAAGAGTGATACGCTTTGCATGGATAATCCATTTTTGCCTTTTGTAGTTTTTGTTTCGATGGTCAAAGATGATCTCGTTATTACCAACAGTTTCAACAATAGCTTCACCGTTCCATAACAACGCACCTTCTTCCATCCCAGTCTGATGACCCGGCTGGTCTTGCATTGGGTTTGTACCTGCAACAGAATGCTTGCCATCCCAAAAAACCTTTCGCCAGGCAATGCCGGCAAGATCGTACCAAAGAACAACCCCGCTGCGGCCTAAGTCTTTACCGTTAATCCTTTGGAGGTAAGGCATGAATCGCTGACCCATCAAAGCAGTAGCTTTATCGTCTTCGTCTGTACCTGCAGGAACAACATCGATCGTTGGGTTTGTTTTTGTGGCAACGGCTATGTCATTGACTACGGCTGGTAGAATTCGATTGCTGACAACTTGTGTTTCGTAAGGACTTGGCAATGGATGTATCTGACCACCTAATACAAAGATGTTCTGATGCCCACACAAATATGCAATATTAGCTTTAATGCTTAACTGTGCTGCTTTCCAGTATGGCTTGAAGTCTCTTTCTCTCTGAGTCATAAAGTCAGAGATAGCCTTATCTTCAGGAGACTGATTTACATTGTTAATGTCTTCGCTCATTATAATTGTCCTTTTCCGACGATTCCTTTTTCACCATTGACCCGGACTGCCATCTTGCATTTGCATACAACCGACATATCAAATCCGCATACCTGCATACCTTTGTGATAAAACTCAAGGATATAAACATCCTCGTTATCCTGAGTGATCAATACTCTCTTACAAAGCAATCGACCACACTTAGGACAAAGGCACTTGATCCATTTCGGCTTAGAGGATAGTCCCGTCTTTGATTTCACTGGGGTCAAAGGCATTAGGCTTGTTCTCCGTCGGTTCGTCCGGGTTCAGTTCGATCTTCTTCACTGTCTTCTTCTTCGGCAATAGAGTCATCGGCGGCATCATCTTCGCCATCTCCATTTCCACTATCGTCATCTTCTTCAACATCGACGGGTGTTTCTGTTTCATCCGTAACCAGCACTTCAGAAAGAATTGGTTTGTCTCCATCTTTGGTTTCCTGTGATTTAATATTTATTGGTAATGGGTTAGGCTCTTCGCTCAAGCTGCCTAAATTCAATAGGCTTAATGCTTCATCTGAGCAATCGACGTCCAGTTTAAACTCTGCATCAGCAAACTCAATAAAGCATTCATGGCAAACTCGAATAGTTCTTTTCTTTGGAGAATGAACCTTAATAACAAAACATTCTTTTTTGCCCTCGCAACAATCACATACGTGCCGTATTGAGCGAAAAGCAGTATAGCGTCTTCCATCTGAGGTTTTCATAATGTTCCTTTCTAAGCGATTTTAATATTATCTTTTCTCATGTTATTTGTCATTTTACTGAAAATCTGATTGTTGAATCTGTCCATCATGGCACGCTGCTGTAACTGATCGTCACTTAATGTCTGCTTCACTGATGTAACAATAGCACGTTGAGGATATAAAATGCAACCATGCAAAGCAAGCATAGATGAAATAACAGAGTCATCATTGAACCCAGATGGAGCACCTGTCTTAGAACGATCTTCAAGATACACGAATTGACCAAGCTCTGTCAATGTAATTTCGCATACAATTTCAATAGTCTTATCAATCAATGCTTTTTCCATCTGACGTATAAGCATCCACTTCGTTGCTTCTAATGTATAAAATCCGAACTTAGTAGAAATGTCAGGATCTTCACTTAAATGTTGTTCGCCTTGATAAAGCCTTGGGTATTTATAAGTAACAATAAGCCCGTCAATAAGAGCAGACCCACAATGATTTGCCTCTGGGACTATCAAAGCGTTATTATAAAACCTCCCAAGGCGATCAGCGTAATCAGTAGCTTTTGTTATTCCTATCTTCGCACGTAAATGAGCAACCTGCCTAAACTTAGGAAGTCTGCAGTTGTACACACTCATAGATGTGTAGTCAGTAGAAAGACCAGTTGCAGTATCAATGCCCACTACGTACTTTTCCCCAGGTATCGGGTGTTCCCATACGGAAAACAGTCCGGACTGAGTTGGTACGAATTTAGGTATTGAGTTTTTTCTACTCATTGTAACTTGCCTTATCTTGCTATGTTATATTTATTTGCCTTGTACGAAAAAGCCGCCTTTATTGATAGATACGGGAAGTTCGCCAGAGATAGGGTTTCCAATTTCTATTTCGCTTATCTCCTTGCCGTCAATAGTAAAAGTGAACGGTCCATTTTCCTGAATCGTTTCGTCCGAGCCAGTCAAGAAGAACTCTCTGTTTGTTATCCGCTGTTCGGGTACTGCTCCCTTTTCAGGGAAAGAGTAAGTTGTATCACTTACGTCAACGATGATACATTTCAGCTTAAAGTCTTCTGCTAGGTATGTTACAATTATTTTACCGTCGCTGTTAGCAACTACTGATACTTGAACGTGATTAAAATTATAATCCAGAGGAGCTTCGACTAATGTGAAAATAGCACTCCATGCACCAGCAGCTTCACGTTTCTTCATATAGATTCTGTCATTACTTGCCCAGATAACGTAAATATAGTTTGTGTCAGGATCTATAGAAATAGTCGGATTGGTTGTCTCAAAGTCGGTATAAGCAGAAGTTGCCAACAACACTTCGTCAACGTCCCACGAGCCTCCAGGTGCAGCAATTCTATTTCTAAAATAAATATCACCAAGTGTGTCCATGTAAGCAATGAAGATTCCTTGAGAACCGTTACTTGCGACTCCTATGGTTGCTATTTCTGCATTGTAGACTTGACAATAGCACTCTCTTAGCGTCACAGTCTCGTTACCTAACATTGTATCTATGCTTTCGTCAAAGAGATTGCCGAGTAGTTGTGAATTTATACCCCATGAATGACGAACAAAATAAACGTCACCACCTACAAGAGGTACAACCTTTTGAGCTGTATTTTTGCCTCCAATCTGCGAGAAATCATACTCTATGCCAGTTCCCCAAGTCCCATTGCTATACTGACCTCTATACGCTCCATGTGTAGGACCATCGCCAGCCACACCTATCCACGGATACCCACTAGTGTCAACGCACATCCCACTATCAGAGAACACGCTCTGGTTAGATTCTGCGGACGCCCAAGTGATAGTGCTATCAGAGTTTGGCACACCTCTGCGATACCATACGCCAGTAATATAATGGACATTAGTCCCATCAAACCATAAAGACCAACCAGCATCACTAAGAGTAGAAGTATATGATGTAGGAATATCAATAACGTCAGACCAAATTTTACCGTCCGCTGAAGTCCTATAGCTGAGATATGTTGTAGTGGCATCTGCGTGCCTCACAAACCACACCCAGTACAAGCCAGCTGCATAATAACTATTCGTTTGATTAGTAGGTATTCTGGCCGAAAAATATGGCTCTCTATCAACGCCATAAGCCAACTTTGCTGTGTCATTGACCGTAAGTTCATAAGGACTTGTTTCGGTTGAGAACACCTCTACTCCAGCGGCGTCCTTGCAGATGACAGGAACATTACCCCTTGGATTACCAGCGGAATCTACAACTTTTGTGTTGAACGTGTAGATTTCGTTTGTGCGTGAGTCGCCAGTTGACTCTGCACCATGCTGAATTGTGAGGACTTTAGCCACTTTATATTTAGGGTCAACAACACTAAATTCGTGGTCAGTATTTGTATCGTTATTACACGATATAGCATAACTACCTCTTCTTGCTGTTGAAGAAATACCTGCGGCAGTTATATCTGCACCATACCCTCTGACGCCACTAGCAACTCTGTTGATTTTTAAATCTTTACAGAAGATAGGGTCTGTCCGAAATTCAACTGTTAATAAATTTGCACACTCGAAGTCGTTGATATATGCAGTAATGGTAGTATAAAAATACAATCTCTGTTGGCTTAAATTATCGCCATCATCATATCGCCTGCCGGTAAATTTACTGCTCCTAATCTTAACCACACCTTTATCAAAGAATATTCTGCGATTATTCCTAAGGTAGATAGTTGAGCCATACCAGTTAAACCTTGCCCCTATAGCATTCACAATACCGAGTGGTGTTGTTGACGGGGCAATCGACCAATAAGAGCCATCAAAACCCTGAACGTCAAGTGCTGTGCCCATCTGCATTGTCGCCGCCGCTTTGACTGTTAGGTCTTTATCGTCTTCCATATAGACAAACTCACGCTTAGTCTGGAAGAAGGTTTCTGTTGTGCCGTCGCCGATCTGAATATCAGCGTCAACTGTATAGTTTGCAGATTCCTCAGTCTCAGTTACAACGTTCCATGTGCCCAAGACATCTGCGTCGTGCATTGCCGCCATATCAGCAGGGTCATCAGGCGTGCCACCTGTTACTGTTATTTTACCGCCTGCATATGCATATGTACCTGCCATGTTATAGCTCCACTATCGTCGTCTGTGTCGTTTTAATTGTCAGTATTTTGCTGTCGAGCATTTGCGATCTCTTCCATCAAACCATTAAATTCTGTTACTTTCTCGTTGAGAATTTTTTTTGATTCTGAAATCTCAATATTCAAGTCGGTTGCTCTTATCTTTTTTTTGTCTAATTCCTGTTCGGTCATTTTCTTGCTTTCTATTTATTAACTTAATGTGTGTTCTGCGTTACCATAGTAAGCGTGAAGCCCATCGCTTTCCATCCATATCATTCCGTTTTCTGGGTCGCTCGGAATCGCTGCGAGGTATGGTAACTTAACAACCCCGTCGCCTCTTATCTCCATCCCATCGTCTTTTGATGCTCTTATCTTGAAATAGTCTTCTATGGGAGGCTGAACTAAAGCGTTACGGGTTCTCTGTATTGCAATGTAGTATGCTTCTATAATGGCATTGCCATCCATGTCTTCGTCGTCTTCTGTCCAGTCAGCAGGTGCAGTGAAATTGAACTGCCCGTTCTCTCTCATACCGCCTGTAGTATCAACGACCGTTAGTGCTGTCCAGTTACCGCCAGATTTAGAGTAAAAGAACTGCAAAATCGCATCTTGGTTCGCACCCGTGTCAAGTGCAACGTCAACAATCTCGAATTTCTCGTCTGAGCCTATGAGAATATAATCGTCGTCATTGTCCATTATCGTTAAGTCAGAGCCACTACTTGACAAGAACGCTGTGGTGTCGGCAGTCCCTCCGTTTACCCTATCACCTGACAAACCTGACGTATTCTCATATCCATATCCAGGGTCAACAGCAGAAGCACCATACACTTGAAAAGCCTTGCTGAATCCTGCGAGTGCCAAGAATGCCTTTGTGGTTGCATTGCTCCCATCTTCAACGCCAGCGATATAACATGGGACTGAGGTTGATGCGTCTGCATTCGTGGCCTCTGATACATCAACATGAGTATAGATGCCCGCTACAGATTCACCTACTCCCAAGTCGCCTGACTTTATATGTACTTCCTGTCCTACAATGTTATTGTGCCCTTCGCATTCTACTCCAACGTATATCCCACGCTGATTGTTTGCGGCAGAATTGAACTCAAATTCAGCTAACTTCCCGCCTGCAAAGTCATAACCGACAACTTCAAACTCGCCTGCACTTCCACACGAAAATTCATGTTTATAACCATCGCCCGTTATAAAACTGGGATGCTGCGATACAAAATAATTGCCCGGCGATACGCCTGAGTTTATATCTTCCGTCCATCCCATTCCATCGACAATAGCAGTCTCGGTGTCTATCACTAGCTTTATCTCACAGACTGAATTGATTTTCGCTCCGGTAGTGAATACTATCCAATCACCAATGTTTTCTGAAGTGAAGTTCGCACCGGAAGTTTTAGTGAACATATTTTCGTATGTGCCGCCAGTGTGGTCGTACCAGCCTTCACCTGCTTGAACAATACTATCAGTCCCAAACGCCAGCGAAACGATAGACGCTCCAAACTCAGGTGATAGCGTCCTTATGCCTCGGTTTCCGATAATATGTCCGTCAGCCTCTAATGTTCCTGTGCCAAGAAACTCGTAGCCTTGGTTATCGACAGCGTTGCCAAAGACGATCTTATTCGTGCCACCATTCATTATAAGCCAGTCGTTTGCGGCGTCTCTGAAGCTAAAGGCAGTAGTTCCGCTTATTATGACTGCCTTTGGACCGTCACTTGTATCGAGGATATACTCGCCAACGTCTGACCCTAACCATGTACCGGAGTCCATTAGCTGCCATGGAGTGCTTAGAGCATTATTGTTATCACTGAATTTTTGTCCCATGATAAATCTCGCTTAAATTATAGTTCAGTTCTATAACGTGGAACGTACCTGATCTGAACAGCACTGGCGATAGTTAAGTTTAAAATCTGTCCTTTAATCATACGCAAGGTTTCACCATCGAAACTTTCTTTGCTACCTGATGTTATCGTCCAGTAATTAACTGCATCACCTTCAACATACATTGTGACATCACCACCAACTGCATGTATCGCCCACGATATACAGTTTGATGGGACGGTGTATGCTTTAGGACTAACGCCAACAGCGTAATTCTCAATAACCATTCTTATTTTTGCCATCATACTTCCTTTGATTTAATTTTATGCTGCTTCCATTGTTATAGTCCCAATTTCAGGGTAGTTCTTATCAGCCTTAACTCTATCCAGCATTTTTCTTATCTCGCTGCCAGGGAATACAGGATTACCACCAAACGTCATGTATTTACCATTGATACGTACATCAATTTCGTCAGCAGTTAATGTCAAAGCTAACTCCTCGATCTCTTCCATCGGAATATATGGGTTTTCTTTCATGCCTCCATATGTCGTATATGTAGGTTTCTCCG
>Ga0233415_10000059_pt1 | contig 50590 bp, 51 predicted proteins | sample Na_anoxic_12_MG_FD_188631 | JGI IMG/M metagenome (GOLD analysis project Ga0233415, IMG submission 188631) | Seawater microbial communities from Saanich Inlet, British Columbia, Canada - Na_anoxic_12_MG | ecosystem: Environmental > Aquatic > Marine > Inlet | place: Canada: British Columbia...
GACTTTCATAGTCGGTTGGAAGTCCGAAATAGTCTGCAAGCCAATCAGCATCTACTCGTTCTTTTTGACTCCCTACTACATGGATTGTGTTATCGCATTTTAATATTGCATCGCCAAAAAAACATTGCGCAATGCGTTCGGGCCGGAATGAAAGCGAGGCTTGTGGAGTGATTGCAAATGCACCATGCAATGCATCAGTTTCTAATACGTTTACAAATTCCTGCCATCCTGCAAGTTCTCGTGCTGCATTAATTGCAGAAGAATGGGGCATAATAGTTGTGGTTACTCGTTTATCAGCGGATAGATTTGAAACACAGAGCAATAAAAGTAACATCCAGTGTCTGATCATATGCGTGTCCCTTAGAATGTTATACCGCCTTTAAGCCAGACTCCCCATTGAGATAGTGCGCATGCAAAGCATGAGTCGCAGGGACTCTCACAACAATCATTCGAGTTGTGTGCAAATTCTGCCTGACCACCAATGCCAAGATACGGGATCCAGCGATCTCGATCTGCCCAGGTATAACTAAAGTGCGTAAAGACCTTGCTCGACATTCCTTTTGTACGTTGTTCGCATACGTCTATATCACATGCACCGATAAATATCGGATTGATGGACGTTTGAATTGAAAGCGATGCATCGTTAGGCTCTGCACTTAATGGATTATTACTTGCGCCGCCGGATGCATCTCCGGTGGCATTTTGTGGGTTGTCTATGTTGGGATTAAGTATTGCTTGCGCAATGGTATTACCAGAAATGAAATTTGTACCGCTTTCAATAGTTGCTTTATTTTCTGTAGCAGAAAGAGGAACAGCGCCTACTAATGGTCCTGCACCTGCAGCACCGCGATCAAATCCAAAGACATGCGCATCTCCTTTGAGCGCCCATTTAGTATTGTTTTCAAATGGGGTGATATCACGCAAACTGATATTTTCACATGTGCGGCCCCAGAAATTGTATCCTAAATCCCAGCTGCATCGACGGGAAGCAAAGGTGAGCATGGCGGTAAATTCTGTCTGGATAGTTGCACTTACATCAACTGAAAGGGTGGAAAGATTTGCAACGGGAGTGAACTCGTTACGAAATTGTGCAGATGGTGCAGTACCGTTTCCTTGGAGGTTACTTCGTATTGGAGTGCCGAGCCGTTCGATAAGCATGTAGCGACTGAATGGTTTATTTTTCAAATCAAATGTGCGGCGTTGGCGAGAGTCAAAAAGATGCATCAGGCTGAGGTTGGCAGTAAGGATCAGTTTTTTCTGTTCATCTTGCGATTGCCATGCGATTCCATTCGCTTGTAAGGCGCCACCCAGCTCCCAATGGTGTCCATTACCAATAATAGGTTCAAAGAAATAATCACCTTTTGGGCGATTGCCCGTAGGGGCAGCAATTAAACCCTGAAACCCAAAGAGGAGTCTTTCTTTTCTAATCGCATCATATCCAATTACAATGCGAAGATCTGCAGCGCGCGTTTGATTTAAACTTGTTTGACTGATACGCGATTTATTAAGCCGGGAAAGGGTGATGCTGAATGTTTCATCGCCAACGGTTTGTGATATCGGGCCAGTTACACAACCTGCTGCATATTCTGTAAAGTTTTCTAAGATATCATTTCGTTGCAATGCATCGGGCGTAAAGTATCCGGGAGCATGGCTATTGGTGCCTTTCATATCAATAGATTCACACATATTCAGATCCCAGCGCGAATGTACGATAGGTGCATACGCGGCAACATATAGTCCATCTGCCCATTCATTGAGATCAATATGGAAATTGAGATCGAGTAATATATCATCTATGCGTGGTTTAAATGAAAGGCTGCTTTTAAAGTCTGTAGGAAGATAGAAATAATCAGCAAGCCAATCAGTATCAGCTCGATCGGTTACCTGGCTTCCTGAGATGGTTATGGTAGGGCAGCATGCATTTCCAAATAAGCATTCAGTAATCTTTTTATCATCAAATGATCGATTGTATGAAAGAGCTGCAGAGAATGTTCCTGCAAGTGGCTCATTGCTTGGAACAAATAGTTTTTGCACAATGCCACTTAAATGGCGCGGCGTATTAAGCCCTTGAGATCGAATTGAAAAATAGGGAGTTATGGAAGAATGGATAGTGGTAAAGGCAGCGCAATTAATGAGTGTTATGAGAAAAATAAACTGCGTGCGTTGCATCATAGTATACTCCTTTTTTCTAATACGCTGATTCCTTTTTTCTTCACTTAGATATACTTCGTATACGCGCAAAAGGCAATACACCAAAAAAAAGAGGCCCGAATAAACGGACCTCTTTTTGATTTTCTACAACTACGATTAGTTGAAGCTAATACCACCTTGTAGCCATAATCTCCACTCTGATAGAGCGCATTTCAAGCTATTTGGAGAATCTTCAATGTCACAGCAGCTATCTGCGCATGAGTCACCACAAACTGGGCCATCTGTGCAGCAATCATCTGATGATTTGCTTGCAAATTCACCAGAAGCACCAGCGCCGAAGTATGGAGACCATCCGTCCATTTCCCATGTGTAGTTTATGTTACCAAACACTTTGTGAGAAATGCCTTTTGTGCGTTGGAAGTTGATATCGCAGCAGTTGATGAATTTAGGATCAAGTGATGTTTTCACGTAATCAGATGCTACGTCAAGACCATTGTGAGATAATGGAACAGCTCCTGAATTCGCCTGATCACCAAAAGCAAACTGAGCATTATCAACGCCACAGTTTTGCAAGCTATCAACGCCTGTGCAATCAGCTACATCAGCATCAGCGTTTGTCCCTTTGTGGATTGTTGCGCCACATTGAGTTGCAGATAATGCAACCGGGTCACCAGTTAAAAGCGTGCCAGAGTCATCAGTTGCAAATCCGAATACTGCAGCATCACCTTTAAGCGCCCATGTGTTTTTCGGAGTTGTGCAAAGGTTTGGGCAGCAATCTTTAGTTGGGGTTGCAGGAAGAGAGATTTTCTCTGAGCTACGTGCCCAGAAATCATATCCGAGATCAAAGCCCCAGTTGTTAGTTGTGTAGTTAACCATAAGTGCGATATCTGTTTGTATGCTTGCACGAACGTGTACATCTACAGTAGTTAAGTTAGCTACTGGAGCGTACTCACCTTTGAATTGTTTAACTGGTGCAACAGCAGTACCTGAGGTTGCTCCAGCTTTCAACAACTGAGTAGGTGTTCCAAGTTTTTCCGCAAGCATGTAGCGGCTATTTGGACGACATTTAAGATCAAATGTTCTTTGCTCTTTTGCGTTGTTCATGTGAGTAAAGTTTGCATCAAGATAGATTCCAACAAATTTATCTTCAGCTTCACATCTCCAAAGCATGTAATGAGCAGTTAGACCACCACCAATTTCCCAGTGGTTACCGTTACCGATTGTTGGGTCGAATGCAAATTCAGCTTGACGACGGCTACCGCTTGGAGCAGCAACTTGTACGTTTAAGCCAAAGTGATAATCTTCGCTTGAAAACATATCGTATCCAAGTTCAAATCGAAGATCTGCAAAGCCAGTGCGTGAGCGTGAGCAGCGTTCCATTTTTGCATAGTTTAAGCCTTGGAATGCTACGCCGATAGAATCTTGATCGAGAGATGCACCATCAAAACCAGAAGTATTTAATGGAGCTTTGCCTCCAGCATATTCACCGAATGTTTCAAGGAGTTGATCAGAAGTCATGCCATCCCACGTGAAGTAACCTTCGCGGTGTGAGTTGGTGAAGTTTTGATCGCAGAGTTCGTTGAATTTAAGATCCCATTTAGTCCAAGTGATAGGACCGTGTACTCGTAAGTACATACCATCAACCCATCCATCAAGGCCAACGAAAAGATCTAAGTTTGCAAGACCAGTTTGAACCTTAGGATTGATTGAGAAGCTTGCGTCATAGTCAGTTGGAAGGTAGAAGTAATCTGCAAGCCATGCTTGTGCATTTCTATCAGCAACCTCAGAACCTTGAATTTTGATTGAATTGCAACCAACTAAGTCATCACCAAAGAGGCATTCGGCGATACGATTAGATCTAAAGCTTTGAGCGTATCCGAGATTAACATTGAAGTTAGCGTATGTTGATTCCTCATCGCTATTAAGATGAACTTTTTCTGCAAGACCAGCAACTTTCAAGGCAGCATCTCGTCCTTGAGATCTGTTGATAATCGTTGGCGTTACATCTCGTCCGGCATTCACTGATGCCATGCAACTCAGTAAGATAAGTGCAAATAATGACTTGTGATTCATACAAGCTACTCCTTTTAATATGTTTCAACAAACAATACCATCATTACTATACTAGTGTATATAAGCTGCAGAGAAAAAAAGCAATACATTTCTTATGGATATCCATTACAAGCGCTAGAACGGTTTATTTATAAGTATTTAAAAAAAAGAGCTGATCGGAATCAGCTCTTTTGTACGTATGTAACTGCTTTCTCAGATGTTTATTAAAAAAGAGAGAAAGGAGCGCACCCCTTTCTCTCTTTATATATCGTATTAGTTAAAGGATAATCCACCTTTAAGCCATACAGACCATTGAGACAATGAGCATTTAATGCAGCTGTTACAGTTGCTGCTTGTATCGCAGTCACTGTCACAGTTTGAATCGTTTTGGCCGAACTCGCCAGATCCACCAATACCAAGGTATGGAACCCAGTTGTCGCGATCCCACGTGTAGCTCAAGTGAGTAAACAGTTTGTGAGATTGCCCTTTAGTTTCTTGAAGCGCAATATCGCTGCTGTTCAAGAATACTGGTTGGATTGATGTTTTGATTTGATCAGAATCAGCGTTGAATCCGCCCTGTGTAGTCGGCGTGTGGATCAAGCGGACAAAAGGTCCAGGATCTACAACTGCAAATTGGGAGTTATCCACGCCGCCATTTTGTTTTGCAACGTCAGTAAGTGTAGCATCTACCGTAGTAGCATTTGTGCCGCCGTGGATAGTTGCTTTACTTTGAGTTGCAGAAAGGGCTTGTGAATCATTAAGAGCAATGACGCTATCAGCACCAGCAAAACCAAACATACGAGCATCACCTTTTAGAGCCCACGTGTCTTTGTTTGCAGATAGGTAGAGGTTATCAGGGTTGCATGGGCTGCATACTACAGGACATTTGATATCTTCGCAGCTACGTCCCCAGTAGTTGTACCCAAGATCCCATGAGAATGCTCCACTTGTGAAGTTAAGCATTGCTACGATGTCAGCTTGCACACCTACAGAGATTTGTACATCAGTAGTTGTTAGGTTAGCTACAGGAGCATACTCATTAGCAAACTGAGCTGTTGCAGCAGTTAGAGTACCAGCAACACCAGCAATTGGTTGTCCAGAAAGAGTGTTAGTTACATTTTTAGTAAACTTAGACGCAAGCATGTAGCGGCTGTTGTCTTTGTTTTTCAGATCAAAGGTGCGTTGCTCAGAAGCTTTAAGCATATGAGAAAGCACAGCATCTATATAGAGCCCAACATGCTTGCTTTCGTCTTCGCTTCTCCAGAATACGTAGTTACCGTGGACAGTTCCACCAATTTCCCAGTGGTTACCGTTACCAACAACTGGATCCATTACGAATTCAGCGCGACGACGGTTGCCAGTAGGTGCAGCTACGTGCATTCCAATACCAAGTTGGTAATCTTCAGTTTGAAGGAAGTTCCAACCGAGCTCAGCACGAAGATCTGCAAATCCAGCGCGCGTGCGGCTGCAGCTTTGCATTTTAGCAAAACGAAGCCCTTGGAATGTTACTCCGCTTACAGTTGCAGGAGATTGGCCGCAGAAGTAATCAGTCATGCTATCGAGCAATACTTCGTCACCAGATGGAGTAAAGTAGCCAGTTGAGCAGCTGTTAGTCAATACAGTTTCTGGGTCAGTTATGCAAAGCTGTGTATCCCATTTCGTCCAGTTGATTGGGCCGTACATTCTGAAGTACATACCGTTAACCCACTCATCCAAGCCAAGGTAAAAATCAAGATCTACCACAACGTTTTGAATTAATGGATTAAGGCAGAAACTTCCGTCGTATTCGCAGTTCAAGTACATGTAGTCAGCTAACCATGCTTTAGAATCACGGCTTGCAACTTCGCTACCTTGAACTAATACAGTTCTGTCGCAGCAGTCGTTGCATTGAAGGTCTGATCCAAAGAGGCACCCAGCAATTTTACCTGGTCTGAATGATCTCATGTACCCAACACCAAGATCTAATGTTCCGTACCAAGATTCCATATCGTACAGATTAATGTGGCCAACTTCGCCTACATTTCTTTGACGATCAGCATGAAATCCTTGAGAGCGATATACCAACGTTGGTGTAACGTTGTTTGCCTGCACAGCTACTACGCTGAGCAATGCAGTGATAAGCAATAATTTCTTAGAAAAAAATTGCATGTGAGACTCCTTTTTAGTGAGTTGTGATAAATAATTCTTAACTGCTTAACGTATAATAAATCCACAGAAAGAAAGCAATACATTTGTAAGAGGATATTCGATAGGTGCATTAAAATGGTAATAAAAAAAGACCTGATCGAAATCAGGCCTTTTGTACTAATCTAAATGCTTCACCGGGTGTATATAAAAGCTGAAGAAAGAGGCGTGCCCCTTTCTTCAGCTTACTAAGCTCTATTAATTAAAGGATAGTCCACCTTTAATCCATACAGACCATTGAGACAATGAGCATTTTACGCAATCATCACAGCTGTTAGTTGAGCAGCTAGTATCGCAGTCAGTGTCGCAGCAGTCTGAATCGTTTCTTCCGAACTCACCAGATCCACCAATACCAAGGTAAGGAATCCAGTTGTCACGATCCCATGTGTAACCCAAGTGAGTAAACACAGTGTGTGACTGACCTTTAGTTTCTTGAAGTGCTACATCAGTAGAGTTCAAGAAAATAGGTTGGATTGATGTTTTGATTTGGTTAGCATCAACATTTAATCCACCTTCAGCGATAGGAGTGTGGATTAAACGAGCATTTGGAGTATTACCAGCAACTCCAAACTGAGAGTTGTCAACGCCACCGTTTTGAAGAGCTACATCAGTAAGCGTAGCATCTACAGTAGTAGCATTTGTGCCACCGTAGATGTTTGCTTTACTTTGAGTAGCTGAAAGTGCTTGAGCAGTATCTTCAAGGAAAGTACCGTCAGTAGCACCAGCAAAACCAAACATACGAGCATCACCTTTAAGAGCCCAAGTGTCTTTGTTAGCAGTCAAGAAGATGTTGTCTGGGTTGCAAGGATCACAGATTTCTGGGCAGCTCATGCTTTCGCAGCTACGTCCCCAGTAGTTGTACCCAAGATCCCATGAGAATCCGCGAGATGTGAAGTTGAACATTGCTACAACGTCAGCTTGCACACCTACAGATACTTTAACATCTGTAGTAGTCAAGTTAGCTACAGGAGCGTATTCGTTTGCAAACTGAGCGCTTGGAGCAGTTTGAGTACCGCCACCAGCACCAGCAGTTGTTTGACCCACAAAACCATTAGTAATAGTTTTTGTGAATTTAGTTGCAAGCATGTAACGGCTGTTGTCTTTGTTTTTAAGATCAAAAGTACGTTGCTCAGAAGCTTTGAACATGTGAGTAAGCACAGCGTCTACATAAAGACCGAAGTGTTTCTCTTCATCTTCACTTCTCCAGAATACGTAGTTACCGTGAACAGTTCCACCAATTTCCCAATGGTTACCGTTACCAACAACTGGATCCATTACGAATTCAGCGCGGCGGCGGTTGCCAGTAGGTGCAGCTACGTGAAGTCCAACACCTAAGTGGTAATCTTCATCTGAAAGGAAGTTCCAACCTAACTCAGCACGAAGATCTGCAAATCCAGTTCTTGTGCGATCGCAGTTAGGCATTTTAGCAAAACGGAGACCTTGGAAAGTGATTCCGTCTACAGAAGAAGGTGATTTACCGCAGAAGTAATCAGCCATGCTGTCTAGCAATACTTCGTCACCAGATGGAGTGAAGTAGCCAGTTGAGCAACTGTTAGTTAATACAGTAGATGGATCAGTTACGCAAAGTTGCGCATCCCATTTAGTCCAGTTGATAGGACCGTACATTCTGAAGTACATACCGTTAACCCACTCATCCAAGCCGAGGTAGAAATCAAGATCTACAACAACGTTTTGGATTACTGGATCTAGGCAGAAGCTTCCGTCGTACTCACAGTTCAAGTACATGTAGTCAGCTAACCATGCTTTAGAGTCACGGCTTGCAACTTCGCTACCTTGAACTAATACAGCTCTGTCGCAGCAGTCGTTGCACTGAAGGTCACATCCGAAAAGGCAGCCAGCAATATTTTGAGGTCTGAATGATCTCATGTAGCCGATGCCAAGATCTAATGTTCCGTACCAAGATTCCATGTCGTAAAGATTAATGTGGCCAACTTCGCCCACATTTCTTTGACGATCAGCGTGGAAACCTTGCGAACGGTACACCAAAGTAGGCGTAACGGTGTTTGCTTCCACTGCTACCATGCTACATAGCACAGCGATCGACAAAAATTTTTTTAAGAATGATTTCATAATAACAACTCCCTTAATCTGTTTTCTTTTTTCATCGCATACCTCAAATGGTGATGCGTGAATACATCGATGTGTCGGTTATAAATGCTGTAACACTACTTACTCTTACGCTTCGCCCTCCTTGTGGTTATATGATAATTCATTCTTTTCCATTACTACGATTTAAATGCATTATTATAATTCGCCACTACTCTAGATCAACTCGTTCCAGATTGCAACCGCAAACCGGGATGAAAAATTGCAGTCGATCATTTTCCAATTTCACCCTATAATATAATACGTTGAAAATCGGAATGTAAAGAAAAAAAAATTCAGATGGCCGTGTGGGTGGCGATTTTAGCTATGTTGCGGTATATAAAAGAGCCCAAAAATGCTTGATTTTCTAGGCTTTGTTTTCTTACAGATAGCGGCAGAGAGTTTGCCCATAAGTAGTTCGGGCCATATCCAATTTTTCCTTGAGCTGGTTAAGACAGGAAATACTGCCTTATTTACGGCGCTTTTTTTGATTTTGCAACGATCTGACGTGATGTTTGCGCTCCATCTCCCTACGGTTTTTATTATCGCGATCTTTTATTTACCGCGGTTTTTACCGGTTATTTACTCCTTTCATAAAAACATACGCGTAATTCTCAAGAGCGTTGGATATGTGGTTGGGGCCAATTGTTTTACGGTTATTTGTTATGTCGGGATTAAGCAGAGTGGTTTTTCAATTCCGCTATGGATAGGTTTTGCAATCACTTTTTTACTTCTACTGAGTACCTATTTCAAGCCACCGAAGTTTTTTGTGTTGGATATGAAAGGCTTTTTTGTGCTTGGGCTTGTGCAGGGAATTGCTGTGCTTCCGGGGATTTCTCGGTTTGCCGCAGTGTATGCGGCGGGTCATTGGCTTGGTCTGAACGGGCGCAAAGCATTTGATGTAGCATGGATGCTGCAATTTCCGCTTATTTTAGCGGCGGCTTGCGTGGGCTGGGCGCAGTTGATCTGGCAGCATGAGGCGGAGCTTCTTTTATCTCCATCTTGTGTGTGGGCAATGGTGCTTGGCACAATCGTTGGATTTTTGGGGTTATATATAATGTCTTTCCTGGCTGCGCGTAATCGATTATGGATTATGGCTCTCTATATAATTATTCCTCTCGTTATTTCGTTCTGGTATGGCCTTTAGTATTGCTTTTTTTGATTTCAAAGTTGTAGGGTAATGAGCAGAGTGGGGATTTTCAATTCAGGGAGGGATCATGTTAAGTATGGAACGGCCTTTTACAATGCTTTCGTCGTATAAAAAAGAATTATGGGCATTGCTGAGCGGCATGCTGGCTTTGATGGCTGTTATTGCGCTCTACTCTTTTGATCCGCAGGATCCTTCATGGTTTTTTGTTTCTTCTAGCCCACAGCCAGTTCATAATTGGTGCGGGGTTGTAGGGTCTTATTTTTCCGGACTGTTAATGTTTTTGTTTGGCTCGGCCTCCTATTTGGTGGTTGCTCTTACCGGGGCTTTGATCTATTGGGTTGCCGTTGATGGTGAGTGGAAAGAGCATTGGGAACGAATAATTGCGGGAATGGGCGTAGTAGCATGTGTGGCTACGCTGTGTACGCTTCATAAATTAGAAATAGTGCCGCATGGGATGTATGGCGGGTATGTAGGATATTATGTAACTGCTGTTTTATATACATTGTTTGATACGGTGGGTTCTTTGATTTTGGTCTATGCGACGCTCTATGCCTCGCTGGTATTATTGCTCAGATTTTCTTTCATGCAAGGAGTGCAATCGCTTGCGCGCGCTGCGCGATCAGTATACGCCTGGGCGGTACGGCATCGAGTAGGGCATCGATTATATGCGGCTGCTACCTATAGTTTTTTTGCACTGTATCGCGCAGCTACTTTGCTTTTTAGATCATTACTCGAGCTTGTTGATGATCGTCCACAGCCTCCGGCTGAGATGAATAATCAATCGCAAGAAGTTCGTGGTCTTTATCCACCTCGATTAATTCCATTGAATCGGCCGACGCATATTGGTGTGGCGCGGCAGTCTCATACTCAGCATGATGAGCAAGAGTTGGAATCGATTGAATCATATGAACAGCAAGAATGTGATTTTATAGATGAATCGCATGTGGCAGCGACACGCCCGAGAGACTATGGTTTGCCAAGCCAGGATATTTTTATTGGTATCCAGGAGAAAAAGGGTGATGAGCTCTATCGGCAGGAACTTGAAGATCGTGCTCGTATTCTAGAAGAAAAGCTCGAACGATTTGGAGTGTGCGGAAAAGTTATTTCAATCAAAAACGGCCCAGTGGTTACGCTGTTTGAATATGAGCCGGACATAGATACGAAGATTAGTAAAATATTGGCACTTGAAGATGATTTGTCTCTTGCATTGCAAGCACACAGTATTCGTATCTTGGCACCAATTCCAGGACGGTCAGTCGTTGGATTTGAGGTTTCAAACCAAGATCGTAAAGATGTACTTCTTGCGGGGGTGGTTCAGTCTCAAGAATATGATCAGTTTAGTGGGTATCTTCCTCTTATATTAGGAAAAGATACGATTGGTGAAAATGTGGTGGTTGATCTTGCGAAAATGCCACACTTGTTGATAGCTGGATCAACGGGTTCCGGAAAATCGGTAGCGCTTAATGCGATGTTGATTAGTTTACTCTGCAAACAGACGCCGGATGAATTAAAGTTAATTTTGATTGATCCAAAACGATTAGAGTTTTCTACCTATGCAGACATTGCACATCTTCTGTTTCCTATTGTTACCGATCCAAGAAAATCAATTCCAATATTGCGTTGGGTGGTCCAACAAATGGAAAAAAGATATGAACAAATGGCTACGCATGGTGTGCGTAATATTTTCGACTATAACAAGTTGGCAGCAAATCAAGAATTGGAGCATTTTCCTTTCATAGTTGTAGTTATTGATGAGCTCTCTGATTTGATGCTTACGGTTGGTAGAGAGATAGAAGATTTGATCACTCGTATTGCTCAAATGGCACGCGCTGCAGGCATTCATATGATAGTCGCAACGCAACGCCCATCAGTAGATGTGATAACTGGCTTGATTAAGGTTAATTTTCCAAGTAGAATTTCATTTCGCGTAACTTCAAAGGTTGACTCACGTACAATACTTGATTGTGGTGGAGCGGATAAGCTACTAGGAAGAGGAGATATGTTATTCTTAGATTCAACAGCATCTAGTTTGAAGCGAATTCATGGTGCCTATGTTTCAGATGAACAAATTGAAATGGTGGTTTCTCATATTCGGTCTCAGCAAACTGTTGAATATTTGGATATATCAGAAGATGCTAGTCTCGATTCGGATGTTTCTCCGGAGGATGAAGAGCTGTTCAAAGATATCATTTCTTTTATCGGGCAAGTGGATGAAGTTTCCATATCGCTCCTACAGCGCAAGTTTAAAATTGGGTACAATCGCTCGGCACGCATTATAGATATGCTCGAGTCGCGTGGTCTTATTATGCCTGCAGATGGGGGCAAGACGCGAAGAGTTATTCGATAAGTAATCAGAAAGATTGCGTAGATAGTAGTGACGATTTTAGGATTGTATTTTTGAACGAAATGGAACTGTTTTGATTCGATTTGACGAGCAATTTATTCGCAGCATAATTTCTAAAGTATCAATTTTTGGCACAATTCCAACCGATCCCGAGTTTAGTGTAGATTCACGTTCTCTTTCAATAGACACTCTGTTTGTAGCGCTCAAGGGTGAGCGGCATGATGGTCATGCATTTGTATTAGATGCATTGAAAAATGGTGCGGCGGGTGCACTTATTGCAGCAGATAAACTGGATGAGTGTCAGCAGCTACTTAAAAAACATCAATTTGAAAAAAAACTTCTTGTCGTTGTCCCCGATCCATTTGATGCTTTAATTGCTCTTGCTACCGCGTGGCGAGAATGTTTTACGATTCCTATTATTGGTGTTACCGGGTCAGTAGGTAAAACTTCTTGCAAAGAGTCGATTGCGCATCTTTTAAAAACGGCGGGTAAAGAGTTTATTGCTTCTCGAGGAAATCAAAATACGCTTATTGGCGTTGCTTTGAATATGCTTCGTCTTCGCTCACATCATCAGGTAGGTGTGTTTGAGATGGGAATTAATCGTCGTGGGGAAATGGCTCTTTTGGCTAAAGTGGTAAAGCCAACGATTGGCATTATCACAAGCATTGGTCATAGCCATATGGAGGGACTTGGGTCTCTGCAGGATATTGCAGTAGAAAAGCGGGATATATTTAAATATTTTACTGAAGAGAATATTGGTATTGTAAATGGCGATCAGCCGCTTTCTGCGATGGTTTCTTATCCGCATCCTATTATTAAATTTGGTTCAAAGACAACTAATCAAATTCAAGTGCGAAAAGTGCGCGCGGAGGATTCTCATATTCGATGCATACTAAAAGTATATAAAACAAAATATAATATTATTCTTGAAAATCCTCATGCTGGAGCAATTACCAGTGCATTAGTTACTGCGGCGGTGAGCCATATTTTAGAGATCCCTCACGAGAGCTTGTGCCAAGCAATTCAAGAACCGGTGATAGTTCCCGGTCGCTTTGAGCGGCGGCTATTGAAAAGTGGTAAGGGCGCGATTATTAGTGATTGTTATAATGCTAATCCTGAAAGCGTGAAAGCATCATTAGCGGCTTTTCAAACAATTGAAACGGGTGCATATAAAACGGTAGTTTTGGGGGATATGCTCGAGCTGGGAGTGAATAGTCCGTTTTGGCATCGTCAAATCGGAAGATTCTTTCGTAAAGCACCGTCATTAAAAAGAGTGATTTTAGTAGGTAATTTGGTACAATGGGTAGAGAAGACGTTGCCGATTGGGGTCAAAGTAGAGAGAGCCCAGACGTGGCAGCAGGCTTTAGGATTACTCGAAAAAGACATCCCAACAAAAGATCATTTGATTTTAGTAAAAGGATCAAATGGTGTTGGATTATTAAACCTCGTAGACCAGTGTGCGAAATAAATGGAATCACCTACTTTTTTTCATAAAACAGTTATGCCGAATGAGGTTATTGAGCTTTTAAATGTAAAGCCTCGCGGCGTGTATGTAGATGCTACTTTTGGAAGTGGCGGCCATACTCGTGCAATTTTGCAAAAAGAACCGACTTGCACTGTCATAGCGCTTGATTGGGATCAAACCTCATTAGATACCTATGCTCCATTACTGCAGGAAGAATTTGGCAAGCGATTCATTCCGCTTTTTGGAAGCTTTGCTCATCTTTGGCGAATCTTAAAGAAAGAATCAATTTCAAAAATCGATGGCGTGCTTGCTGATTTTGGAACGTCTCAAATGCAAATTGTTGAACGTCCCGGATTTTCTATTTATCGAGATACGCCGCTTGATATGCGAATGTCTGCAGCTCATTTTAAAACCACTGCAGGAGACATTATTAATCGAGCATCTGAGGAAGAATTGATGCATATTTTCTTTACCTATGGTGAAGAGCGTTATTCTCGTAAAATTGCACAAGCAATTGTGCATGATCGTAAAACAGTGCCATTTAAGACTACCAAGCAGTTGGCAAGTCTTATTGCACGTATCGTGCCTCGCAATAAAAAATCAAATGTACATCCGGCTACACGGGTGTTTCAGGCGCTTCGTATTCAGGTGAATCGAGAGCTTGATAATATCACTGACTTTTTAAAGCAATCGCTTGGATTACTTTCTCCTGATGGGCGAATTGTATGCATTAGTTTTCACTCACTTGAAGATCGAATAGTTAAGCAATTTTTTAAAGATAAAGAGCATGAGGGTGAGCTTAAAATTATTACGAAAAAGCCCCTTGCAGCGTCTGATGAAGAACTTGCACGAAATCCATCCTCTCGATCAGCAAAAGTACGTGCAGCTGCTCGCATTGGTTAATAGTGCTTGAAAACAAGAATTATTTGACAAAACGGGTGTATCTTATAAAATTAGCTACATCTGCGAGAGTAGATAGTGAGCAGAAAGAAAAAAAAGGAAGTGTAAATCTCCAAAGGATTACAGCCATGGAAATAACTGAAGTGAAAGTTTTTTCGGCCAAAGATGGTGGAAGACTCAAAGCATACGCGACAGTTGTATTTGACAATTGCTTTATCATTAGAGATTTAAAGGTGATCGAGGGAAACAAGGGCTTGTTTGTATCGATGCCCTCTCGAAAAAGAAAAGATGGCACCTTTAGAGATATTGTCCATCCGTTAAATTCGGATACTCGGCAATTGATTGAAAATCGCGTAATTGAAGAATATAAAAAAGCTGTAGAAAGCGGCGTTGAGCTTCAGCTTGCATAATAGTGCATTGAATTAAGATTTTAGATGTCTTATGAATCATGCATGGCTAAAATACATCATTGACTATCATTTTTATTGGGGCGTAGCCAAGCGGTAAGGCAATAGGTTTTGGTCCTATGATGCGGAGGTTCGATCCCTCCCGCCCCAACCAATAATCATTATGAAAAAAATTCTTCATTTAGCGTCTCAGTCTTATTCAAGACAACAACTTCTCAAAGAATCAAAAATACCATTTGCGCTTTTAGCGCAAGATGCAGATGAATCTGTATGCGATTGGACTCTTCCATTAGATAAACTCGTTGCATCAATCTCTCTGTATAAAATGAATCACGTTGTTTTGCCTGAAGGTAAAGAGGGTGATGTGATGTTTGTGCTTACGGGCGATACGTTGTGCCAAGATTCGAATGGAACAATTCAAGGTAAGCCTAAAGATCGTGAAGATGCAATTGCTAAAATTAAGCAAGCGCGTGGCGGTAGTAAGTTGTGCTCAGCATTTTGCTTAGATAAAAAAGTATATAAAGATGGTGCATGGAAGACTGCCGAACGCATTCATGAAGTAGTGTATTCAGAGTATCTTTTTTATGTTCCTGATAATTGGATTGATCGCTATCTTGATAACTCTATTGGGCTTTCTTGCTCGAATGCGATTGCGATTGAATTATATGGCGCGCAATTTTTAAAATATGTACGTGGATCTTATTCAACGATCGTTGGATTGCCGATGTATGAGTTGCGCGAGGCGCTTGAGCGCATTGGTTTTTTTGTTTAAATACCGTCCTTTTCTAGATAATTTCTTTTTTTTATTTATAATCACTTCCAAAGCATTTGAGTTGTTTTTATATATTTCATCTATTAGGAGTGCATCTATAATGTTTGTTAATAAAAAAGTGTTTATTCCGTTATTGTCTTTAGCCTGTATCGTATCTGTATCGCATACTGTTGATCAAACGCTGACATCGTATGGTGAATGGTTTGTATCTTCTCCAAAGCTTACGGATACTCGTGCCGTGAGGTCTTCACGTATTGATTCTGGTATACGGTCGTATATGCAAGAACTGCAAGCTGTTGGGATGGCTGCGGATAAAGCATGGGGTGCGGCAACTGATAATCAAGATAAGGCTAAAAAACTTGAAAAAGCATTGCATAGTATCGATAGAGATTTTTTGGTGCAATGGATAGATGAATTACTAACGAATGCAGAAGCGCTAGAGAAAATTGCAAAAGATTCGTATCGAAATGTAATCGGTTTTTGGAAAATTGTACTTGCTGCTGGCGATGGGCAAGAGGCATGGAAAATAAGATTACATATTAAGATTACATATTTGGGAGCAGCAAGAGCAGGAAGAGTTTCCACATAATCATAAATGGGACTTTTATTCAAAGATTCTGACGGGGTATCTCGCACAAGATTTATATACCGCATCTGCAGCAGCAAGCTGTGATGTGTCTTCAGCTCATAGTGTACGGCAACCTGTTTCACTTATGCCAACTACTAATGATGGGCAAGAGCCATGTCCGTGCCGTGATCATTATGTTCTGGATCCAGTTGCAGGTATGACAAATGATACTATCTCTTTACAGCGAAATGAAACGCGTCATATTGGTGCGGGTGAATCCTATTATATGCCATACCATTTAATTCATTCCATTGAGCCAGGTAAGGGTGCAATTTCTTTAGTGTTCACTTCGGAGCGAGTTGTGGATAATTCTAAGGTGTTTGTTCCAATGGATGTCGTTGATTCTGATTTAAGTAGATATGCTCCAAGTATTACTGTGAAAGAGTTGAAAGGAAAATTACTTTTAATCAAAAATCATCTACAAAAACTGCAGCTTAGTAATCGTTATTTGCCTGAAATGGTTGATACTCAGCATCAATATTATGATGTAAATAATGGTAATGGAATAGTGCATACTCCTCAATGGAGAAAAGAAATTGAGAATAAAAATGATGCTGATCAGCATGTAGTTCAGTTAACAAATAAAGAGATGGAGCAGTATAAACTGTCGGCTGATTCGGATGGGAAACTATTAGTTGGTGGAGCATCTTTAGATATATCAAAAGAATATATTTTTGTTTTATTGAACGAGAGCATGTATGCAGCGCCTAAAGATTTTCATCACGAAAATAGTAGTCTGATCTGCCATACAAGCTTTTCTGGATACGGTCCGGTTAGTTCCGTTGGGGTATTAACGTTCAATGAAAATGGAACACTCAATGATATCGAAGCCTATAGTGGACATTATATGCCTAATGTAGATGATATGAAATTGGCATATGAGTATCTGCAATCGATTGGCGCTGATGTTACTCATGCACACTGTGTTTCGTATAAAGATCGAGTTAAAAAGTAGGGATTGCATGAACGATAAAAATAGAAAAAATACTCGTGTCGCAGTGTATCTTATTGGCACACGCGGTGACACTGTGTTGCTGGGTAAACGGCAAAATACCGGTCATATGGATGGGTGTTGGTCTTTAGTTGCAGGGCACGTTGATGAAGGTGAATCAAGTACTCGTGCAATGATTCGTGAACTGCAAGAAGAGTGTGGGGTGCGTATTGAGCCAAACGAGCTTTCGTTGATTGGATCCATGCATCACAAATCTCCTCCCTATGATTATATCAACTATATATTTCATGTTGATTTGACGAATCACGAACCGCAAAATGTAGAGCAGCATAAATGTGAATCACTTGCCTTCCATTCAGTTACATCGCTTCCTACTCCAATGGAACAGTATGTGATGGATATCATACAAAAAAGTGTCCCTCAAAAGGGGCTATGGATTTGCGAATACGGGTGGGATGAGTAGAGAGTCAAACATGAGCCAACATTTTTTAAGTATTTTCTTCAGAATGACCCCGGTAGAGCCCCGCATTTCTTAATTCGTTATAAAGGCGAGCGGGCATTGTTATATATTCGGTTTGTATGGTTCCATCAGGATATTCTATGTATATGGGAATATACACAGTATTGATGGGATTTTCTTGCGGCCTCTCATCTCTATTTTCTAAATCACGCTCTTCATTCTGCATTCCATTACAATTGGTTGCACTTATTACAAGCGCAAGAAGTAGTATTGCAGTAAAAACTATGTTTTTCATTATTAACCCCACTAATGTACTCGTTACATTTTTATATTTTGAATGTATCTGTTATGGGGTGTGAAAGTAAAAAAGAGGGTGTTGCGGGCTCTGAAAGCTTTTGTGCTTAAGAGGTTGTTGCGTCAAAAAGGCTACGAGTAATTCGCAGCCTCTTTTGCGTGATTCCATTGCGGGAGAGGGGGATTTTGAAAATAAAATAAAGGTATTTGTTTAGGAGCGTTTTTTTTTAAGATGTTAAATGAAGACGCAATTAAAACGATTGAGCGACTAAGATTCGTTTTTTTGATTATTCTGTGTGTTGTGTGCATCATTCCATCTTGGCCATGGTGCGTCAAGGGCGGATTTGGGTGTTGCAGGTGTATCGGGTTGATCAACAGTTGAACGTTTGATTATTTTTTTGTGTTTTTTAACGCGTGGATGAGCTCCGATTTCTCTGTTACGTAAATAGGTTGAAGGAGTAGATCCTTGCATGTGTGCATGTGCATCCAGTGCAAAGCATATTATTGCTGCATTTTTGTCTTTATCTGCATGAGATTCTGCAATATCGAATGCAGTTTTTCCATCATTTCTTTTGACATGCACATTAACTTTATTTCTTAAAAGAAGGTCTGTGATTGGAATGCTAGACCAAAAAGCTGCAATATGTAAAGCTGTCTCTCCTTCATCATATTGTATGTTTGGTTTCGCACCTAATTTTAAAAGAGCTTCAACAGTACCCTTAGGTCCATGCAATGCTTCATGTAAAGTTGCTTGTATTAAAGCAGTGATATTGTCTTTTCCGTATTGCCTATTTATATCAGCGCCTTTTGCAACAAGTGCTTGCACCATTGCAGTTCTAGCTTTACTAGCAGCAGCTAGAACTGGGCTCCATCCAAATTCATCTATACCATTAATATCGAGTCCTTTAGCTAATTGGCGTTCAACTTTTTTAATATCGTCAATTCGAGCTGCTTGTACTAGATCGTTGAGGGATGGATCTCCTGGCATTTCACCGACTTCTTCTGAAGGGAACTCTGGGTGTATTATTTGGCCACCCGGCAATACAATTTCACCACGATCAGCCCCAGAGATATGCAAAGGTAAAAGAATAAGCGAAAAAAAGAGATGTTTTTTCATGATGATCTTTCAGGAATAAGTGAGGCTGCGAATTACTCGCAGCCTTTTTTGTGTATATTTCGTATTTTAGTTCTAATGTTTTAGATTTTTATCAGCAGGTTGCCAGCGTTTGAGAATTTCTTTAAAAAGAAGCTCTTTTGCATTGGCGCCAGGGTTTTCAGCCAATTCAGACGTTGCTTTTTCAACACTGAATCGCACCGTAGTATCATCGCACATCGTGGTATCAATCTGGTCGACGGATGGCAATAATTTTTGCTGGCGTGCTTTTTCTTTTATATGCTCACTTGCTGTTTCGATAAGCAATGCTTCCATGGTGCTCAGAAAGTCAGTGATACTGTGTTGCAAATCTTGTAACTCAGAAACGTCTTCTGTGTTGTTCAATAATTGCAGCTCTTGCTGTAATCCTGATTTGAGCGCATTCCCAATGATTTTTTTGATTTTGTTTTCATCGTGATCGATAAGCCATCTTAGTAATAAAAGTAGCTCATACGAAAGAACGAATTGAGAATTGTTCATTTTTTTGAATCCTTGGTTGCAATGTTACCATCTACTCCCGTTCTTTTTTGAAGTATCATTTTTATGGCTCAGTTCAAAACAGTTTTTATAAAAAGATGAATTAGCAGTTTAGTCTTCGTATTCAACTTCCCAACTCTCAAGTTCTACCGAGGGTTCATCGTCAGTTTTTTCCGGAAGTATGGGCATTATCTGCTCAGTTACAGTCGGAGAATTTTTTTGCATTTTCATAAGCTGTTTAACGTTGCGCTGGATGGTTTGTTTTGATTCTTCTGTATGTTCGTCTAAATTTTGTTGTGCTTTTTCAAACACCTTGTTCATATCGTGTTGCATTTTTTTAATTTGTTTTTTGAGCTTGAAAATAACTTCCACACCCGCAAGATTGATCCCGAGCTCATGAGTCAGATAAATGATTTCTTCAAGACGATCAATATCATCCTCAGAAAAAAGGCGAGTATTGCCTTCTGATCGCTTTGGATTAATTAATCCCTGCTTTTCGTAGAGCCGAATAGTTTGCTGATGAACAGAAAACATTTTGGCTACAGCAGATATAGAAAAAAAACCTTGCTTACGTTTAATTTTCATAGCACAACACCTTGGTAAAAACTCTCTTTTTTTCAGCTACTCACTACATAGTATACCATATTTCTCAGACAAATCATTCTTGGGCAGCCCCAATTGAGCGCTTTTTTTTGATGAATTGCTCATCCTCAGGCATCTGCTGCCATTCGATGGAAAAGCATTGCGGGAGGGGGGTATTTTAACTAGACTATGAGGCCAAGCAGTATATACGAACGCTAGTCTAAGGGAGAGAGCATGAACAGTAGTAAAAAGCTTCTTATGATGGGGTTATTGGTAGTTTCAACTGTGTACGGATTTGGCCCAAAAACGGTAGTTTCACCACGATCCCAATCCTTATTTGCACCCCTGGAGCATGCCGGGTGGGATCATCTTATCTATACTCCAGATTTGGAAAGCACTGGTGCCACCATAGCCGTAGCCCCTTTTTACGAGCATTCCTTTAATACTAATCGGATTACTGAGGCGCTGTTTGGGTGTAATCGATTGATTTTCACGGGAAGCCAGGTACTCTGCAGGGACGAATGCGATATTCTGGCAGATTATTGGGGATTGCCTTCTGACTATAAAAGTGAGGTTCATTTTGATCCAAAGATCGTTAGTTTCGTGATGGATTTTAATACATACATTAATTTGGATGGGGTAACACCGGGGCTCTTTGCGCAGGTTCATCTTCCTATGGTACATACCAAATGGGATGTGCAACTGGTAGAATGTATTGTTGATCCAGGGACCACGTTTACCTCCTATCCGGCCGGTTATTTAGCTGATGAGGCGATTGAGCTCAGTGAGCTTACGCAGGGTGATCACGCGCCAAAATCGGTGATGCAAGCATTTCAGGGTAAGGCAACATTTGGTGATATGCGAAAGCCGTTAAAATTTTTGGGCGCCAAAATGAATCACGGGTATCTGATTTGCGCTTTGCATTCGGATACAATTTCTTACTCACCGATCGTTATCACTTTGGACTTTCGTTGCAAGCGGCAGCACCAACTGGCACATTACGCAAAGCGGAATTCTTATTTGAACCAATTGTAGGTAATGATCATCACTGGGAGTTGGGTGCGGGAATTTCTGCCCATTATGATTTCTGGAATGATGAAGAACGGGATCGCCATTTAGGATTTTATTTGGATGGTATTGTTACGCATATGTTTGCCTCCACGCAAAAAAGATCATTTGATCTGTGTGAGAATGGATGCGGAAGCCGATATATTCTATTGCAAAAAATGGCTGAGCCAGTGGTAGGGCTTAACATTGGGCTTGCACCAGATAATGTTGCAGCGGCTACGCAATATCAAGGTCGATTGCAGCCGGCGATTAATATCACCACGCTCGATGCAAAAATTGAAATAGGGGTGCAGGCAGAGCTACTTGCGAAGTTGAATTACTATCGCCGAGGTTTTGAGTTTGAAGTGGGATATAATTTATGGGCTCGCTCAAAAGAAAAATTGCAATGCAGGGATTGTATTCCTGATTGCTACGCGGTGAAGGGTGATGCGCAACTCTATGGATTTACTGATCCTGATGAACTTCCAGTAGCGCTTGCAGCTACGCAAAGTAAGGCAACAATCAATAATGGGCAAGCGGTAACTGATAGTGCATTTCCTAATTTGAATCCAGGCAACTTTAATAGTGGCTATGAGTTTGCAAACATTAATGCTGACTCAATTGCGAATGCATCCGATACGCTTGGAACCGCACTTAATCAGTTGACGACAGCCGATGCGAATCGCTTGGGGCTCACACAGGTTGCAGTGCGTACTTCTAATCCGCCGGTATTGCTCACAGATTGTGATATTGATGAATGTTCTGCATTGTTACCAAAAGCAATTTCCCACACACTTTATTTTTCATTCAGCTATGCGCTTAAGCGGGATATTGGAGTAATTCCTTATATTGGCGGCGGTGCGTTTACTGAGTTTGCGCCAGATTGTTTTGTAGAAAATAGTGCGCTTTCAAATTGGGGGATATGGTGGAAGATGGGAGTAACGTTCGGCCAGTAATCTAAAAAAAGGAATAACAGATGAAAAAAATTTTAGTGTGGTTATTGTTTTTAAGTACAGTGACCTCTCTTCATGCAGATATTTTTGAAGATATCGGAAAAAGGGCAAAAAAGGCAGTTAAGAAAGTTAAAAAGAGTACTCAAACGGCTACTCAAACCATTCAAAAAAAAGTAGTTAAGCCAACAGGAGATGTTGTTTCGCAGGCAGGAAAAGGGATTACAAAGGTTGGTTCAGATGTTGTGGGTACGCTTAAAGATTCTGCGAAGTTAGCGCAAAATGCTGTATTGGACGCATTGAAATCAGCAGGGCTTGATGTGAGAGGGATAGAAAAAAGTGTAGCAGGGATTCAAGCAGTAATTCCGCAATTGAATACTGATATTGCTTCATTGCAGGTTGCGCTTAAGGCGCCAAAGAGTCCTCAATCACAATCTCCAATCATTGCTCAGCGAATAAAGGCGTTGCAAGCTGAGCTTGATCGATTAAAAAAGATGAAGATGGAAGTGAAAGATATCAAAACAATGCTTTCTGGTCCGATGGAATTGGCGAGTGCCATTAAGCAGGTAGCAACTTCATCTATTAAGAGTCAGATGCAAAAAACGCACCAAGCCTACGATGCATTACTCGGTACAATTGATGAGGTTGAAGTTAATCCAATATTGCAAGCGGCTCGATCTGCATTGCTTGATATGGCAGGCGTAATTGATAATTCTCTGCGTATTCGAGAATATTCAGGAGCTTTAGCAAAAGTGGTAGTTGCTCCAAAGATAGCACAAGCACTTAAAGGGATTTCAGGAAGCTTACGAAGCATTGCAGGAGACTTGCAAAGTATGATTGCAGGAGGCAGAAGATCCTTGCGCTCCGCACAAGGGGATTTTGCAAGTGGCTTTATTACTAACGTGAAAGCAGTTCCACAACTCATTGCCGATATTCAAAAAACATCTAAAGAGTTTCCACAGTACATTGCTAAAATGAAAGAACAGGTTGCGCATATGATGCAACTGAAAAATACACTGGTTTCAAAAGGAACGGGTATAGGATCGCGACTTGAATCACTTGTGAAAGCAAAAGTGAAATCAGTGAAGGGTACGTTTGATTTACCACGTGCTGCGGCTGCAGAGCTTGATACAATCATAAAAGAATTACAGCGAGCTTTGAATGGCATATTCAGAGATCTGCGCGATGTGATTGCAAGTTCAGCAGGTGCGATTACCGTAGGTGTTGAGGGTATGGGTGCATTTAAGAAAAACATTGGCTTTGACATAGTGCCACCTCAATCACGAACTGGATTTGTTGCATTGCCAGGTGATGTGCGAGATTTATCGGCAAACGTTGAGCGTTTGAGAGTTGCATTGCCATTACGGTAAGAACGTTATAATAAAATGGGGTGCCTTTTTACGGGTACCTCGTTTTACTCAAATAATGGAAAGCGTGTGTTGCTTTCGTAGGGGTTAACTGTTTTTTTATATTTTGGAAATTCAAGCCAGAGGTATGCAGGATTTAACGAATGTACGATTTGCAATTCAAGCGTTTTTCTATTTGGATCAGTTGCTTGAGCTGTGTATGAATAGCTTCCATCTGGATTTTTTATTTCAATAATTTTGAACAGGTAATCACCCGTTGAAGGTGGATTTTTTGCCCGTTCAATCCAAGAGGCTGGCATCGTAACTGTGATGGTATTGTCTGTGATTTCGAATGATTGTGGATGCATAACTTGGCCGGCCAGAGTGGTGATGTATATACTTCCTGCTTGCGCTCTACGAAGTGCAGCTTGGGTAGTAGCGACGGCTTCACGTTCTGCTGGTGCTTGCTCCTCAGTTACTCGCTTCGCTTCGGCGGCTGCTTGCGCTGCGGCTTCTCGTTGCGTGCGAACGTGATAGTAGCGGGCACCACCCAGTGCAATGAGGACTGCAGAGATAATCGCACCAATTGCGAATTTCTTTTTAAATCGCCTGAATGCACGGTTCTCTTCTTTTGAAAAATTTTTGGCGCTATAGCCATCCCGATACCATTTTTTGGCAGCTTCAAACCCGGGGCCTTTTGCCCAAGAAGGCAGTGAAGAGCGTGGTGTTATGCGAGAGATGCGTCGAGCAAATGAAGACTGCTCCTTGGGCTGTGCCAGGAGTGGAGTAATGGTGCTTATGAGCACACTAATTACCATCATAAGATTGAAAGAGAGATTCTTCTTCATACGGTTCCAGCGCTTTATCCTTACCAATTCTATTTACTCTCACTATACCAAAAAAAAGGCCCTCTATTCCAAGGGTTTGCCGGATTTAAGGGCTTTTTTGATCAGTGAGCGATTGTACTCGCTCAACCAATTGAACTGCTTTTGGTGTAATAAGACGCTCTGGATTGTATGATGGGGTGGATTTCGTGATGGCGCGGCGCTTTGCCCGTAATACGCGTTCAACGTGGTTATCAAGCTCTGACTCAGATAGCCTGCCAGCTTGCAGGGCCGTTTTGATACCCTGAATTGCCAGGGGTGCATCGACTGGGCAGAGCAAAAGGTCTATGCCTGCCTGGAGTGCCTTAACGGCCACTTGGTCAGAAGTATAGAGATCGGTGATTCCGCGCATACCAAGGCCATCAGTAATAACGAGCCCTTTAAAATTCATTGTTTTACGAAGAAGATCGGTTATTATGTTGTGCGACGTGGTGGCTGGAATAGTTGCGTGTTCTGCGAGTGCAGGTACGGCAAGGTGTGCAATCATTACTGAATCAACGCCTTCATGAATAAGGTGTTGAAAGGGTGCAAGTTCGATTTCGTGTAATCGTTTTTTTGAATGCGAAAGCGTGCCAAAGGTGAGATGCGAATCAAATGAAGTATCTCCATGGCCAGGAAAATGTTTTGCGCAGGTTAGAATTCCGGCATCTTGCATGCCACGCATAAAGAGAGTTGCTTTGTGTGCGACAAGGTGTGGATTATTGCCAAACGAACGGGTGTTAATAATCGGATTGTTTGGATTACTATTAACGTCTGCAACGGGTGCAAAATTAATATGCACGCCGAGCGCTGCGCAGTGGCATCCAATTTCTTTTCCAATCTCATAAATAAGATAATCATATTCGGGTGCAAGTTTTCCCAGCACCGCTGCGCGAGCAAAGGGAACAACGTCTTTTATGTGGCGCATACTCAGGCCCCATTCTGCATCGAGGCCAATAAGCAGCGGGTGCTTTGAAAGTGATTGGAGTTTTTGTGTTATTTTAATTTGCTGTTGAGGAGTGCCTGCGCCTAAAAAGAGTACGCCGCCTACATGGTATTGCGTGATCATGCGTTCAGTGTATGAAGGTTCAAGATGATATGGCTGCTCTTGCATAAACAGTTGATTTAAATCGGGTGCTGATACTGCAGCAATCATAATGAGTTGGCCAATTTTTTCATCCAAAGAAAGTTCTGAAATATCAGGAACTTGAGGGGTGGTGTAAATGAAGGAGCATAAAAAAAAGTGAAACAATACAAACCATGTTTTCATATGCTATTTCTTTCAGTTTCACTTGCTATGACTGCGTTAACTTCGTACGAATTTGTGAAAATTTCTTTCATGAGCATTTCTTCCGGAACTGCTTGCAAAACATTTATCGCATTTTGCGCAAGAAAATGGTTTTTCGCCGGTATGCATTCTTGTGTGGATTATGAGATGGTGTGAACTAGCGCATTGGCGTAGGCAAGTAGGGCATTGATTTTTACGAATAACTCTCCCTCTGGGCGGCCTTTTTTGGAGAGTTTTTTTTTGAATAGGGGACTGTATAGTTGGTACACGTTTTGTAGCTTTTGGATGCTCTTCATCCTTGTGCTCAAGAAGTTTGTGTTTACTAAAAAATATATCGAGGCATTGAGAGCATTGGTGAGTTTTTTGGGGTTGAAGGGATACAGCATTTGGTTGCTGTTGAAATAGATCTAAGGCTTTAAAGAATCCGATAACTGCAGGAGAGGGATTTGGGAACGTTTCCAGTGTGTATGGTTGCTCTGCTGCCATAAGAGGGATGGCTGCGAGAGTAAGAAATAAGGTAATTGCATATTTTAAGTTACACTTCGTATTCATATAAATCACTTTCATAAAAGATTTTTTTATGCACGATTATAGCAGGTTTTGTGATCTTACAAAAGGGGCGTTTTTTCTCTTTAGAACGGCTATCAAGGAGTTGAATTGTTGCCTGGTAAAAAGGGAATGTGTTAGACTTGTGGTAGTTGAAAAGCAGAAAATAATTGGTATGAAAGAAAAGGTATGAGGAGTTTTTTATGAGTATGATAGAGGCAGTATTGCTATTTCTTACGGGGCTTGGGGTGTATCAAGAGCGTGATTTTTTGCGTTCTTCATTTGATCGAGCTACTGATTCTAGCTTGTATCGCCAAGAGTTTCCCATTGATATTGGCGCATCCCTTCCTTCAATGGATCAGATTGCGCAAACTATTTTTACATCAGTAAGCCCAGAGCGATTCATGTTTGGCGCATCTACGTCTGAGCATCAAGGCAGTAAAGAGTGTACAGCTGCAATTTGCAATTGGTCTGCCTATGCAGAAAAACACAAACTTGCGCAGCCAACTGATGAACGGTATAAAATGGATTGGTACAATAATGCTCCCGCTTATTTAAATGATGCGAAAGCGCAATTACCAGGATTCAATACGGTTCGTTTTTCTACTGAACTTGCACTATTACAACCAGATGGCCCCAGCTCATGGGATGATTATGTCGCTGATCATTATGCGCAACTTTTTATAACTATGATTAAGAAGGGTATTACGCCGTTAGTTTGCTTTCACCACTACACAGATCCACTATGGTTTGAAGAGCGGGGTGGGTTTGAAAAAATAGAAAACGTAGACTTCTTTTCAGATAGTTGTATCAAGCTGTATTCACATATCATGAAAGCGGTTAAAAAAGACAAATCGGCGGTATCAGCTTTGCAGGCTTTGGGACAGCGGGTGCCACTCTGGGCAACATTTAATGCACCGGATGGCTATGCGTTTCGTGGCTATTATGCAAAGGGCGGCCCTCCGGGTGTGAAAGATATTGCGCTTACGGCAGAAGTTTTGAAAAATACATTGGAAGCGCATGTGCGAGTCTATTACGGCATCAAGCGAGCATTCAAAAAATTAAAAATGAATACAGCGCTTGCACCTCAAGTAGGGTTTTTAAAAAACATTCATCAGATAGATCCCGCGCGAGAGACCACTAAGCAGCGACGCCTTTCTGCGATTAATAACTTCGTATTAGGATTTGCCGATCAGATTCAAAATCGTGCAGTATATAACTTCTTTATAAAAGGTGAGTTTTGGGCACAAATTCCAGTCCCTGGATTTAAAGTAGATGTACGCTATAAGAATCATCGTGCCGTGGGAGCAACCGATTTTGTAGGATTAAACTACTATTCTAATCGTCATCAATTTTTTACTACTGCGGTGCCAATAAAAGATGAAATGCTCCGCACATCGGGTGCAACCTATTATCATTATCCGTATGGCATGTATCGTGCCATTGTTGAATTGCATGAACGATTTTTAAAGCCATTGAGTGATGCTTCAGATAAAAAGGTGTATATGTTTTGTGCAGAGAATGGCATTGCGACGGAAGATGATGCAAAGCGCGCGCGATTTTATCAGGAGTATTTGTATGCGATTTCTCGCGCCGTGCAGGATGGCTATAAGGTGTTTGGCTATATTCCATGGACGTTCTTTGACAACTATGAATGGCCGGCGCTTGATGATAATACCATTCGAAACTATGGTGTATTTGCAGTAATCGATGATGGCAAACATCTTACGCTTAAGCCAGGATCGTGGCCACTGAAAGAGTTTGGGCAGACGCTTGAAAGGGCGATTCAAAAAGAAGAGTGAGAATAAAAAAAAGCCGGCAGTAATGCCGGCTTTTTAATGTCTATTACATTGAGTGCCGCAAACCATCGTCTGTTGGTCGGGGTAATATTGTTACCCCTGCTGGGAGTGGACCAATGGTTACCTCATTATACTCATCAAGAAATTCTTGTGTGAGCTCTAAGTTGCCGAGCATTAATTTTCCTTTGAAATACTCAATTTTCCACAGCTTTGAGTCCATCCATATTGTATTGCAACAGCTTGGCCAATATATCTTTTTACATCAGCAACAGTGCTTACCTCTACTTGTGCAAATAAGCCTTGTGATTGCGTATCAGCCGCGAAAAGAGATGGTGTTGCAAGTGAGAGCAGTGCGATTAGAGAGAGTTGCAAGCGTATCTTTTTTTGCATTACGTCCTCTTAATGATTTATACATTAAATCGAATTAATACTACGTCGCCATCGTGCACTAAATAGTCTTGGCCTTCTTTGCGCATTTTACCGGAATCTTTGAGTGCTGCCTCTGTTCCAGTATCAAACAAATCTTGGCAGTTGAAAAGTTCTGCGCAAATGAATCCACGTTCTAAATCGGAGTGAATTTCGCCAGCAGCTTTGCGAATGGTATTTCCGCGAGCAATCGGCCATGCGTGCGCTTCTTTTGGGCCGCAGGTAAAGAAGGTAATGAGCCCTAAATGCTCATAAGATTTTTTAATGATCGTATCAAGGCCCGGTTCTTCCAAGCCGATCATGCCCATCATTTCTTGCGCTTCTTCAGGCTCTAATTGCGAAAGCTCATATTCAATTTTTGCGCTAATAGGAATCACGCGTTCTTGCCCAAATTCTTTTACTAATGACTGATAATGCCGGTTGCTTTCATGATCGCCAATTTCATTTTCAGCAATATTCGCAATAATTAAAAAATCTTTTGCAGTTAAAAGGGGAATAGTTTCTGTTTCAGACGCTGTTACAAGATTGCGAACTTCTTTATTATTGCCGTCTTCTAATGCATTTAAAACAGAAGTAAGTAATGCTTGCTCGGCTTCGAGCTCTTTTTTCTCAGTAGCTTGCGTAGTGGCGCGCAATAATTTTGGCATGCGATCGAGTCGTTTTTTAACTGATTCTAAATCTTTCAGCATCAGCTCAGAGATAATGATGTGATAATCTTCAAGTGGATCAATTGTGTCGCCTTGGTGCATTATATTAGGATCTTCAAAGCAGCGTAATACGTGCAGAATGAGATCAACACCATGAATGTGACTTAAAAATTGATTACCCAATCCTTCGCCAGATGCAGCACCTTTAACGAGTCCAGCAATGTCTACGAAGTTAACGGTAGCAGGAATCTTTTTTTTGGATCCGTATATGTTTTGCAATTGATCGAGCCGCTTATCTGGCACTTCAGTAATTGCCATGTGAGGATCGATGGTGCAGAAGGGGTAGTTTTCTGCGGGAATTTGTGATTTTGTGAGTGCATTAAAAAGGGTCGATTTTCCAACGTTGGGTAATCCAACTAATCCAGCTTGAATACTCATTGATAGTTCCTTATTGCTTATACCAATAGTGTGCGGCAAAAACCGGATTAATTCAAGCTACAAGGGGTATTATCTTGTGTTTGAGAATGGGGTGTGGTAAAAATCAAAAGCAGTTAAAATGATGTAACCGTTTTTAAGGAGTGAGTAATGAAAGGTCTTTTTATGAAATGGGTATTTATGTTGTCTTGGGTGATCAGTGCATTAGCAACTATTAACGTTGGTCTTGCACCATTTGGTTTTGATTTCTTTAGAACTGATTTTGTACAGCTGAATCTTTTCAACATGATCGTTCCAATGCACTACGTAATCTTAGCATCTGGGCTTATCAGCTTGGCATTGTTTGTAATGTCTGCTGCAGGCAACTGTGGATGCGGTTCGTGCAATGGTAAATGCAAATAAATAGCGATTAGAAAAAAGAGCTACCGTTTTTTAGGCGGTAGCTCTTTTTTTTCATTTTAGGTTTATTTGCTTTATAGATTTTGAAATTTTGTCTTAGCGACGTTGGTTTGTCTTAGCGAGGTCATATTGATTCTGTAAATCGATTATTTGATCTTGCAAATCATTTATCTGTGCGAGTAGTGCGTTGAGCCTTGGATCTGCGATTTTTTGTAAGATTACTACTATTTATTGCGCGCGAAGAGCATCTAGTCGCTCCTGTAAAGCTTGTTCTAATTCTAATAGGCGTTGCATTTCGTTTCGAATATAATTAAGCGCTTTATCTGTATGGTCAAGGCGACCTTGCAATTCTCGCTTGGATGTTCTCACTAAATCAGCAGCGTGAGTTGGCACATGATATATGCTAAATAGTGTGATAAGTATAAATAAATACTTCTTCATAATAACCTCATATAAAGCGGTATATAAATCCTATTTTTCATTACTTATAATAGCAAAATGAAGGGAGTAAAAACAAGGGTTTTGGCTGAAATAAAGGCTTTTGTGGAGATTTTGCTCAAATTTGGTATCATTTCATGAAAATTCACCATTTTGCTTCCGGAGAATTATAGAATGAATAGACGTATTGTGATGGTGTGTGGGCTGCTTGTATCTATAGGCTGCAATGCAGCCAATTCCTTTGAAGATATATGCCTGAAGGGAACTGCTTTAGATTTGCACGACGCTATATGGAAGGGGGACCTTGCAGAAGTTGAGCGGCTTACTCTGGAACGGGGGGTAGAGAGTTCTGATGGCGTGGGCGCCACATCTTTAATGGTTGCTGCTCAACAAAAGCAGGATACAATTGCGCAGTATCTTCTGGAAAATGGTGCCAATGCGAAAGCCCAAAGTAAAGCGCGATGGACTGCCTTGCATTATGCTACGGCACAGGGCGCTTCGCAGGATCTTGTTCGGATGCTTTTGGCACATGGTGCAGATAAGACGGTTATAAATGCTCTTGGGCAAACTCCTGAGCAATGTGCTCGTGAAAGAGGTAATCATGAAATCGCCGATTATATTGCACGCTATAGTAGGACAAAGTCAGCGAGTAAAGGCTAGCGTGATATTCTAGAAAAATAATTTAGCAATAAAAAGGCCCGCTGCAATAGCGGGCCTTTTTAGTATCCATGGATAGGATATATTTTATTCAGCTTCAGCATCAATAGGGCCGTCGCCTTTTGCTTGCTGTGCATCACCTTGAGGAGCTTCTTGCTGAGCTTGCTCAGCGTTTGGCTGCCCTTCAGTAGGCTGTGATTGTTTGTAAAGAATCTCAGCTACTTTGTGTGATGCTTGCAATAGCTCTTCAGTTGCTTTTTGCAATTCTTCAGCATTGTTTTCGTGATCTTTCAATGCTTGTTTTGCTTTTGCTACTGCATCTTCAGTTGCTTGTACGTCAGCTGCTTCAAGTTTTTCCTTGTTTTCGCTGACTGTTTTTTCAACTTGGATGATTGTGCTATCAAGCTGGTTTTTCTTTTCAATAGTTTCACGCGCTTTTTTATCTTCAGATTCATGCGCTTTTGCTTCGTTTACCATGCGATCAATAGCATCTTTATCAAGACCACCGCTGTTGGAAATCGAAATAGTTTGCTCTTTTCCAGACGCTTTATCTTTTGCAGAAACGTTTACAATTCCGTTTGCATCGATATCAAAAGTAACCTCAACTTGCGGCACACCACGTGATGCTGCAGGGATACCTTCAAGTCTGAATTGGCCAAGCGTTTTGTTGTCTTTAGCAAATTCACGCTCACCTTGTACTACTTTAATATCAACGGCAGTTTGATTATCTTCTGCAGTTGAGAATACCTGAGACTTTTTAGTTGGGATTGTAGTGTTGCGTTCGATTAAACGAGTCGCAATACCGCCCATAGTCTCGATACCAAGTGAAAGGGGAGTAACGTCAAGAAGTAATACATCAGTAACTTCACCCGCTAATACACCACCTTGAATTGCAGCACCATCAGCTACAACTTCATCAGGGTTTACTGAACGGTTTGGTTCTTTGCCAAAAAACTCTTTTACAAGTTCTTGTACTTTAGGGATTCGAGTTGAACCACCTACTAAGATTACTTCACTAATATCAGATGTACTCATTTTTGCATCGTTTAATGCTTGTTTGCATGGCTCTAAAAGACGCTTGAAAATATCATCACAGAGTGATTCCATTTTCGCACGGCTCAATTTAACGTTCATATGTTTTGGACCAGATGCATCAGCAGTGATGTATGGCAAGTTGATATCAGTTTCTGCTACAGATGAAAGCTCTTTTTTCGCTTTTTCTGCTGCTTCTTTCAAACGCTGCACAGCCATTACATCTTTAGTAAGATCTACGCCTTGCTCAGTTTTGAATTCTGCTACCAAGTAGTCGATGATTTTGTTATCAACGTCATCACCACCCAAGTGTGTATCACCACTGGTTGATTTTACTTCAGTAACGCCGTCGCCTACTTCTAGAATAGAAACGTCGAACGTACCACCACCAAAGTCAAATACAGCAATTTTGCCACCAGTTTTTTTATCAAAACCGTATGCAAGTGCTGCAGCAGTTGGTTCGTTTATAATTCGTTTTACGTCAAGGCCAGCAATTTTACCAGCATCTTTAGTTGCTTGGCGTTGCTGATCATTGAAGTATGCAGGTACAGTAACCACAGCTTCAGTTACTTTATGACCAAGGTACTCTTCAGCTACTTGCTTGAGATGGCTCAAGATTGCAGCAGATGTTTCTTGGGGTGCAAATTCTTTACCTTGAATAGAGATTACGCAGTCGCCATTTGCAGATTTTTTAACTGTGTATGGCATGCGCTCTGCTTCTTTAGAAACTTCATCGTAGCGATGCCCGATGAATCGTTTTGCAGAGAAAATAGTGTTTTCAGGATTGGTTACTGCTTGGCGTTTTGCCACAGTACCTACAAGACGTTTACCGTCTTTTGCGAATGCTACCATAGAAGGGGTAGTATTTGCGCCTTCCTTATTAGGGATTACTTTAGCCGATCCACCTTCCATGAAGGATACAACCGAGTTCGTGGTACCTAAATCGATACCGATTATTTTTTTCATAGCTACCTCATAAAGATTAAGGATTGTTTTTCAAAAAATTCAAACTTTCTTATATGCCTAAAAGTATACCCAGATAGGGGGTGCGTGTCAAACGCTCGCGAAGAAAATATGAGTCTCGACTGTAAGATTTCTTATAAGGATCGATTGAGGGTGCTCACGGGGCTTTTTCGCCCGAAGGGCTGGGAGTCAGGAGACGATAAATGGCCTTGAAACCAGGGTAATCTTGCGGATGGCTGCCTTTTTTTGCTAGTATGAATAGTGAAAAAAGGTGAGTAAGTAGGTAATATACTGATATTTGGAGGATCCATGAAGAAGAGAGCTGTACTGTTTTCCATTGTTTTTCTATCGTGCGCGCCACTGTATGCGGCAGACCCTATGGCTGCAGGGGCAGCAAAAAATAAATCCGTCCTTGAGCGAATGCTTGAAAGAGGGGCGCCGCCAAAATCTAAAGCTGCTCGAGAAGGCGGAGTGCAGAAACGAGTTACTCAGCGCAAACCACAAAGAGTGGGCGGCTACAGCGCTATGACGCAGGAAGAATTCCAAGCATTTTTTAGAGAAGAAGAGTTGCCTCCTTCGCAGGCATTAGTAGACATGGGGGCAAAGCTTTATGCGATGCTTCAGCGCCCTGCTGAAACATACGATAAGTCGAAAGCATCTCGCTTATTTCAAGAGTTTAAAGATATGGGCGGTACGATGACTTTCAGGGTCGAAGGGGTGGCAAGTTGTCGTCTGAATGAATTGAGAAGGGATCGATTGCGAGTGATGAGAAGAAGGTAAGTAATAATAGTATTTTAGGGGGATTTATGAAGAAAAGATATGGTGCATTATTGCTTGGGTTGGTGATTAGTATGGGTGGAGCTTTGCAAGCTGCTGATCTTGGTGCGGATGTTAACGCCGTTGATATGTATGGATGGACTCCTATAGTGCATGCTGCATCTAATGGTGATGCGAACAAAGTGCAATCGTTAATTGATGCTGGTGCAGACGTGAATCATGTTGATGATTTTGGTTTGACTGCGTTGATGGAAGCTGCCAAAATAGGGAATCGGGATATTGTAATTATGCTATTGGGAGCGGGTGCAGATAGATCACAGAAAAATAGTAACGGTGAGACTGCAGCTGATATTGCGCGAGATAGGCATCATGTTTCCATCGAGACGTTGATACGTGACTATGTTGATACATTCGGAAAAAAGACTAAGGCTGCGGCTAAACGATAATCGATTTATGAAATTAAGCGTGCTATTGTATCTTGCAAAAAGGGTACAATGGCACGTTTTTTATTGCTTACTTTTTCACTGTTATTTTCGCCACTTTTAGCAACCCCAAGAATGCTGCATCTGAGTTTTCACAAGGGGTGCATCAATGATCTGCAGGAAGTTGCCCGTGAATTGGGGTGGGATCTGACTACCTGGAATCCCCTTTCTTCCTATCAATCAGCGCATCGCTTTTTGGGTAATCAAACTGAAAATCCAATGGTGGTATATAATATGACGCACGAACGAGCGGCGCGTATCTATGAAAAAAATAAAGAATATTTTGCATCTTTCGATTGTATTATTACGTCTGATACGGCGCCGCTCTCTCGTATCTTTTTGCAACACGGGTGGCAAAAGCCATTAATCATTTGGGTCTGTAATCGGTTTAATTATTGCGTTGGCCCTGGATCGCAGAATGGGCTTGATGTGGAGTATTATGATCTGTTTCGTGCTGCAATGAGGATGCCAAATGTAAAGGTAGTTTCCTATACACCGTTTGAGCACTATTTTGCTGCGCTCTATGGCGTTGATATTCGGGGGCCGATTATTAAACCACTTGGGACAAAAAGAGGGGTGTGCGAGCACTCGATCATTCCGGAGCGGGCGCAAAAAAATGAAACTATATTTATCTATCCTCCGTTTCCTGGGTGCAAGAAAGAAGAACATGATTTTATTGTATCAAAGTGTAGTTTTTTGGGCTTTAAAGCCTACTCTGGAAAATACAATGGCCCAGATGATTTGAATGATTTTAAAGGGGTGGTTTATTTTCCCTATCAGGCATCAAATTTAGTTTTTTTTGAAAACATACAGCGAGAAATTGTGCAGTTTGTGCCATCCGAGCGCTTTATAAAAGAGCTAATTAAAGCCGGTGCACCTATCTATTATTGGCATGAGCCGTATTACTGCGAATGGTATTTTGGCGTGCATCGAGACGTGATTATTTACTTTGATTCATGGGATGATTTGCGTGAGAAGGTTGCGCGTACGGATTACGCAGCAATGCGAAAAAAGATACGTAATTTTGCGCAGTATCATCGTAATGAAACGCTACAAAATTGGCGTGATATAGTGCGTGAGCTGGGCGTTAGTTGATTAGATATGTGCAGTGCGGCAAGCCATGCTTTTTGTAAAATTCATTTACAGCACGTTGGCTACCAGTGCATCGAAATGTGCTACTGTGTAGTTCTTGCGTATCATCAAATCGATAGCAGGTAACGTGGCTACCAGTAAGATGATCAGTAATCGCTTTCATGTGTGCTTCAAAGTAATCATCATGCAAAAGCGGATCTTTATTTCTATGGCATGCAAAAATACGAACATGGGGCTGGATATTGCAAAAGCGATTTGGTAGGTCATCTTGTGCTTTATCGTAGTGAGCAAATGCCCTCATGCCCCATCGTACAATAAAAGAACTTCCACCCCATCCAACATAGTTTTTCGACATCATATCAAAGAGCTCTGAACCCTTAAAGAAGGGTGATTCAAGAACGATGGTTGTCTTTTCAAGTGGATAACGCGCAGCAAGCTCAAGTGCAGTTTTTGCACCTAAGCATTCACTTACGATAATAATATGAGCGGTTGGATTGATTTTACGTATCGATTCATAGGCATAACTTAGGCAGGAAATATCGCGCTTTTGGCCGAAGTTAACGTACTCGTCTTTATAGTCAAATGTTACGGCAACATTATTCTCATTTAGGTGGACTACGTTTTGTGCGATTCGATCACGGGTGTGAATCACGCAGCCGCCTTTACGGATAAAATGATCATCTTTTTCGGGGCCAGCAATTTTTTTACGTTTGGCATATCCGCGAGACATGAGATATACATGTTTTGCGTTTTTAACCAAAGGAGCAACGCCCGTTTGATAGAGGTAATGCGAGCCATCAATATCGATCACTGCTTGAGACGGGGTGCGACGATTGTAAATGTTTTTAACGAGCTCTTTTTCGGTCGTATTCGCCTTTTTATCGGTAGAGCTTACTGTCATGATATTAAGGGACTGCACGCTTGGGCGAAAAGCGTTTCGGGCCGCGCAAATAGGGGCTTGAGAGCCCAAAAGGGCCAATAGGAGCGCAGATGTGTGAAATATCTTTTTGAATAACATATAATACCTCCATATCTATGAGTTTTCATCATAGCAAAATCAGGGCGAGGCGTCCAGAGCCCTCAGGGCCATTAATGGGCTATTTTCCAGTGTTTTTGAAGTATTGAAAGCCCAAAAAGCCTAAAACGAGAATAAAGCAGACGGTGGTGATATCGGTGGCCACCTCGAGGATGTCGGCAGCTTTTTGGATGGTCGGCTGAGAGGCGAATACAATGAGTAGATTAGAGCCGATAGCTACCAAGGCGGTACAAAGGAGAATGAGGAGGGTGATAGAGTAAGGGAGGCGTTTTTTTTGCCATGCATGAAGGAGGTGGTCTGTTAGCAATGCACCAAAGAAAGGAATGGTAAAAATAGTTTGCAGCGAGACTACAATGAGATCAAACACTGGGCGGGGAAGAAGAAACTGCCGTATGATGTAGGCAAACAGGATTGTACAAACAATGCCTATAAAAAACAGAATAATACGCCAGAGTTTTTTGTGAGGTGTTTGGCGCGAAAGGGGCTTGAGTGGTTTAGTCATATGGCGATATATTTCAATGAGGTACGCGATATATAAGAATGAAAGAACCGTCACTATGCCATATTTTGCAAACTCGATCACGCTTGTTCCTTATTTTGTTTTGAGAACAGTTTAGGAATTGCCAGAATGGTAAGCAACGTAAGTAATACGCCGAGTATTGATCCTGTCCATGCACCGACAACATTAAGTTTCGTGGTTGCATTTGTAAGCGTTGCTTGATCATTAGCGAAGATGAGTTTGAAAAGCACATTGACGGGAATAATTGTAATGAGCACTACGCTTATGAGTCGAACGATATAATAGATACGCCAATTGAGCCAATAATACCACATCTTATCGATCAATGATGTGAGACTTGCGATGATTGTCATCGTACGAATTGATGCACTAATATAGGGCAATATATAGCCGCCAACCATTCCTTTTGCAAAGCCAGATTTTATGGGAAATATTCGTTTAAAAAAGAAGGTAGGGCTGCCAAAGACGATACTAATTGCGATACCAAATCCGAAGAATATGATACCGGGCAGTAGATGAAATAATGACTTGCTCAGTTTGCGTGTTAGATCGTAATGCACTGCGAAGATACATGCTGAATAAGTAGCGGTAAGAATAACGAATGCGGCGAGTATTTTTTGGACGAGTGCTGCTGTCATAATCAACCTTTTTGTTTTGTGTTCTCATATGTTATAGCAAAAAGCGTAACTACTTTCCAAAGGATTAGTGCGATACCTCTTTTTTCGATGGTTTTGCATCGTTACGTGGTGTGCTTGTCTGATAATGCGAGCGGTATAAAGAGTAGGCCAGAGTGGGTTGGGCGAAGGGAAAGAAGGGGTGCGATTGGATGCCGCAGGTGAGATCTTACTTTTTGCGCTCACATTTTTTAACAGTCGGGTGACTGCTGAGTGTCATTTTGTGTTTAAATAGAGAAGAATATTGTTTTGTTTTTTATAGAGGGGCGCTTTGGGGCGCAAGTCGCATAATTCGAGCATTATTGTTTTATTCAATTGTATCGTTTTTTAACCTGTTTTTTTGGTCGGGTGCGAGTGGAAGGGCGGTCAAAAAGCCTTTTGCGCTCACTCCGCCTCATAAACCACCCCTGAACTTCGCTGCGCTACGATGGGGGGGGGGTGGTTTATTCGTCTCCGTGAATTACAATGTAAAGTGATTGTTGGTGCGTAAGAAATAAGAAAAGAAAGGAAAATATAAAAAAGATAAAGAAGATAAGGAATAAAATAATTCATTACTACTCAATACGAATACAGATGCAGATAAGGAATCACATATATAAAGATGAAGATAGAGATAGCAACGTATACGTACCTATACAGATGAAAGTAAACGAACGGGTGCAAAGAGACCAAGATTCGGGGGGGCGAGCAGAGAAGCACGCTTAAATGATTTTATAACGCATGCATCAACGAGAGGGTGATAGTTATTCTTCTCTTATACCTATACTGCATATACTACTACCACTGGTAATACATATAAGAGTAAGCGTATACGTAATAATAAAAGAAAAAGAAAAAAGAAGAGTAAGAGTTATTTGTATTCATATATATACACACATACACGTATACCCACTAGTACCAATCTGACGTTACGTAATAAGAGTAGGTGTAATAAACCAACACACGTTATGCGTAATAATAAGAAATGTAAAAGTACGCCTGTACGTAATCCGTTCTCTTCCATATATATATGTGATGATTATTAATAAGCAGGGTGAAAATCATACAAACTCAATTTTCTTTTAATACCTAAAAGGGGAAGAAGGGCGCGGCTGATCTGCGGCGTATGTTTTTCTACAGGCATCTTCTATTACCTTTCTTTCTTCCCTTCCCTCTCTTACATAGCTTTTTAGAGACAGTATATGTCTCCTCTCTGAATGCTTTGCATTATAGTATATGTTTATATATTGAGTATGGAGACCCTGCTGTAGGGGCTTTTTAAACAAGATCCTTTTTTATCACCGATAATGACGTCCCCAGGGCAGCTTAAAACTCTTGTTACTTTTGTTTTGTTATCATATGTACTGACGGCTATCAGAGCTTCCACTCAAGCGACCTCCATTCCCGCTGTTACTACTCTGGGGCTGGGGAAGTAACTACTTTTGCTCATTTTATTCCCTGTCTCTTGAGATTTACCCCTTATTTATGCCAGAGTAAGCTCATAGTCAGAGTAATCCATTAAGGGGGATATCTTATGCGGATACGTCATACATTGGCCGTTTCAATCGGCTTTAAGGTGGGTATTGTATTATTATGCGTTTCATTAGTGTGGGCTCAGCGTCTTTTAGGGGCTGACTATTTTAATACCGCTCTTTCTGAGGGACGCATGCGCCAAGCGGTGCAAGAAGCTGAAAACGTAGATGCCTATAATCAATTTGGGTATACCGGCTTGATGACGGCAGCTTCTGAGGGTAGGCTTCCGCTTGCTAAAGCTCTCGTTAAAAATGGTGCACATCTTAATTTAAAGTCTCGCAAAGGCACGTATGTAGGGATAGCCAATAAGATTACGGGGCTTACTGCATTGCAATTAGGCGTCAATAATCTTCGTATTCCGGGTAGCAAGCAAGTTGCCTACTATCTTATTGATGTATTTGCGGATGCTCGTATGGCTGATGAGCAAGGTAATACCGCGCTCCATTTAATTATCTCTACTGATACTGTGCCGGATCGCACAGCCATGGCTCAAGCATTGATTAAAAATGGCGCTCAGATGAATGCGCAAAACTTTCAAGGTGATGCGTTGATACATTTGGCTGTTAATCTACGAGATAGATTTTGGATAGAAAGCCTTGCAAAAAACTTTGGGCCACTTATTAATTTTGAGCTGAAAAATAAAAAAGGATTAACGCCATATGAGTATGCATTGCGCCTTGGATTTGGAGATGTTGCGGATGCATTAAAAGCGCTTAAAATAGAAATGCCGGGTGCTGCAGAATATAATCCGATTGGCCTTACTGGGCTCATGCTTGCAACGATTAAAGGTGGCCAAAAAATGATCACCCAAATGGCGTCGCAAACAAAAGCACTCAATTTAAAATCACAAGATAATTATAAAAATAGCGCGTTACATTTGGTACTTTTATTTGGAAACATAAAGGGGCTCGAAACCCTTTTAGATAAAGGCGCATCGCCACGTATAAAAAATGCGCAAGGATACATTCCATTGCAATTTGTACCACGCATGCCAGACCCTGCACAACGAATTGCTGCAGCGCAAATACTCTTAAAAAAAGCACCCGAATCAATGCTCGCACAAAATAATAAAGGTGAGAATTTAATCCATACAATTGTTCGATTAAATGATCAGCAATTACTTGATGGATTGATTAAGCAATATCCGTCGCGCGTACGCCAAGCAGTTTTAGCGAAAAATAAAAAGCTGCAATCGCCACTCCAACTTGCATCACAAATGAGACGAAAAGAGATCGCGACTCGGTTGCAAGCCATCAGAAAAGACGTCCTATCAAATAAGAAATAATTACAGCGCTGTTTGGGGTATAATTTCAAACAGCGCTTTTTCATAATATAACTCGTCTGAAATTAAAGATTTAAATTCTCGCGCCATTATTTTTCCACTCTCGGCTCAATCATTGCAGCCGCTCTCAAACACCTCTCAGCGGCCAAATCTGAAGGCCTATATGAAAGTAGCGCACCAGAGGTTGAATCAAAGCTTTCGCATTCAATTGCGGTTTGTTTTACATTTGATAAATAGTAATAATTACTAAATGTAATCACTTTTTTGCGAGTTGTCATGTGTCATGGTGTGGTATTGTTTTTCTTTTTTTATCTTAGTGATGTGAGTTAAAAAAAACATGGTTTTGTGTTATGTTATATGAACGGGTAGAAGCTTGGTTTAATTATGGTCCCTCTTTAAAAAAAAAGGTGTCGGTATGTATAGCCAAAATGAAAAAGTGGTATACCCGGGGCATGGGGTAGCAGTGATCAATCGTATGCTTGAGCGAAAGGTCGGGGGAAGATCGACCCGCTTTTACGAGCTTCAATTCCTTAATAAAGATATGACTATTTTAGTGCCGATGGATAATTTAGATTCAATCGGTATTCGAAAATTAAGTAGCCAAAAAGATATCGGAGTGCTTTTTGGAATGTTTGCAGAGCCAATTATTCCGCATCAAAATGAAGTAGCATTAAATTGGAATAAGCGAAATAAAGAGTATCTTGGAAAAATACGATCCGGTAAATTAAAAGAAATTTGTGAAATTTATCGGGATCTTAAACATATCGAAACGCATAAAGAGCTTTCGTTTGGTGAAAAAAGTTTATTACATCAAACAGAGCTTTTGCTTGCAGAAGAGATTGCGCTTGCGTGTGATATTCAGCCAGAAAATGCTGTGCACCAATTGAGAGATTTGGCGCAGAAAGTGCAGCAACAACCATAGGGGGCCGTGCCATTGCGCATGGATTTAGGGGATGAAAAAGCGTACTGTCCTTATTGTTACTGGCCCAACGGGTGTAGGAAAAACAGAATTTGTTGATGCGCTTTGCGCGCAGTGTCCGATTGAAATCATTAATGGTGATATGGGACAAATGTATACTCCACTTTCAATAGGGACGGCCAAACCAGTTCTTGCAGAAAGTTCGGTGCCGTATTATTTGTTTGATACGATTTGCACCCCGACTTATTTTTCTGCAATGAAATTTCGTAGTCGAGTGCTTTCGCTTATTCATGAAATATGGGATCGGGATCGCACTCCCGTTATTGTGGGGGGTTCTTCTTTTTATCTCCTTTCGCTTTTTTTTCCAACCGCTGAAGATGATCAAGAAGATGGGCAACGAAATGAAACTTCTCTTTTACAATCTCAAGATCTTTGGCATGAGCTTGAGCGGATTGATCCTGACCGCGCTCGTGAAATTGATCCAAAAGATACCTATCGCCTTGAGCGCGCCTTAGCTATTTGGAAAAGTACTGGGCAAAAACCATCTGACTATAAACCGACATTTGATCCATTTGCTGCGACTGTGTTTGTTTGGCTTGAAAGAGATCGTGCGCAGCTTTATGATCGGATTAATGAGCGAGTGCTCTCTATGATAGATTCAGGGTGGATTGAAGAAGTTCAATCTCTTGATGATGAGTGGGAGCAATTTTTAAAAAAGAAAAAAATTATAGGATACGATACAATTTTTGAGTATCTTGCCGGAGCTTTTGATAAAAGTGAATTGGTTGCAGGTATTCAGAAAAAAACTCGTAACTATGCAAAGCGACAAATGACGTTTTGGCGTAGCTTTAAACGGAAGTTGATTGAGGGATATGCTTCCTTTAAAAACCAGACCGATAAACCCTTGAAAATAGTTGAATTGAACTTGACGCATGATGATATAGAGCGCTATATTAAGCAACTAAAAAATGAAATAGGCTGCGAGTAAAAGCGCTCAAGGGAAGTATGAATCACAAAAAAGATTCCAAAAAACAGAATGGTCTTTTTATTCCAATACGCCAAGCTACTGCGTATACCTCTCTGGTTATTTCTTTGTTAGGGGTGGTATTTATGGCAGGATATTTTCTTGGAAAGCAGCAGGTTGTTGATCAATTTGTAGCGAGAATAGAGCAGGATTCATTTGCGGATCAGATTTCCGCATCGCTTTGCTCACTTTATGATCCGGAGCTTTTATCTCCCGATGCTCCTCAAAAAGAAGAATCCAAACAGTCTGAGTTAATAGTCGTTGAGTCGGAGACTGATCCTGAACTAATATCTGAATATTATGCGCAGTTGATAGGATATGGCACACAAAAAGCAGCCGATATATTTGCGCAAAGCTTGATAGAAAAAGGCATTCCGGCATTGGTAAAAACGAGAAGAAGTCAAACCGCGAATGGTAAAGAAACTGTCTGGTATCAGGTGGTAACAGAACCATTTTTAGATAAAAGTGCTTTAGAGCAACTGACTCATCGCATTGCAAAAAGTGAAAAAATTCAAGGCATTCAAATAGTTACCTGTTAAAAAAAGCAAACGCACACTGCAGAAAGGTATTCAATGATTACGGTATTTAGAGAGTATTTCAAACACAAAACACATTTTCTTCTTTGGATTATGATTGGAGCATTTGTTGTTGGATTATTGCCGACTCTTTTTAAAGAGGCTACACAGTCTTCAATTTGGGCATTGCGCGTAAATGGACAAGACGTTGGATATCCTGAGTTTGCAATGGAGCAGGAGCGCAAAAGAGAATGGATGATGGACATGAGAGCGCAATACGGTGAGTATGCCGATTGGATTCTTTCTATGATGGGTGCAAGTGATCCGAAAGTATTGGCAGCTCGTTCTTTAATTCGTCAAGAACTAGTAAATCAGTTTGCAGATGAAGTTGGTATCTATATGGGTTCAGATGTGGTTGCGCAAAAAATGAGCAATCCTGAATTTGTACGTAAAGAGCTCGGTGATATTATTCCATCTCAAATTGTGGATCCAGTTACCGGTATCAATCCAGAGATGTTGCATCGATACATTAAGCATTTCCGCCTTACGACTGATCTTTTTGAGCGGCAAATTGAGCGAGCGCTTCTTGATAGGCTTATGATGGATTTAGTTGATTCTACGCTCTATGTGCCACAGTTTGATATTAAGCAAAAGTATCAATCTGATCATGCAAAAAAATCATTCTCACTTTTTTCAATTTCACTTGAAGCTCTTTTAAGAAAAGAAAAAGAAACGGCTGCTTCTGGTGAGCAGTTAGTAAAATTCTATGACGAGCAAAATAATAGCGCACGTAAATATTGGGTGCCAGAAAAGCGCTCAGGTACGCAATGGACCTTTGATCCAAAGTCATATCGTATTGCAGTAACTCCTGCGCAAATAGATGAATATTATGAAAGTAATAAGATTAAGCAGTTTATCGATAAGCCGTCCACTGTACAGGTGCGACGTATTCTGATTGCAGCGCCAGATAAGGCTCAGTTTGCTCAAATGCAAACAAAAGCAGCTCGTATAAAAGATGAAATTCTCAAAGATCCTACTCAATTTGAACAAGTAGCAAAGCGGGTATCTGATGATGCGCAAACTGCTCAAAAAGGCGGATTAATGGAGCCGTTTTCTCGTGGAACTCATGAATTATCCTTCGATCGCGCAGCATTCATCCTTCCTGAAGATGGAGCAATTTCAGATGTGATCGAGACTCAGGACGGGCTGGAGATTTTGCAACGAGTTAAAAAAACAGCCCCTTCATATAAGCCGCTTTCATCAGTGCGATCAGATATTGAGCAAACGCTCAAACAGCAACAATTCTCAAAACAGTTTATGGCTGATATGAGAAAAGTATCAGATAATGAGGAGTCTTTGGCTGCACTTATCGCTCAAAAAGGCGGCGTACCCAAAGAGCTTGATCGAGTAAGCGAGCAAGATTCAGCGCGCCTATTTAAGCTTCAAGAAGGTAAAAAGACCTTTTTTGTGGATGGATCAGAAGGTGTTGCTCTTAAGCTTAATACAATTCAAAAGCCATATTTGCCTGCTTTAGAGACGATCAAAGAGACTGTTACTGAGGATTATTATGAGAATAAAGCTCAGCAAAAATTGAGCGATACGCTCAAACAGGCAAAAATCCAGCTCAAAGATGGGCCTCTTGCTGATCTTAAAAAGTCATTTAATGGAGAGCTTGCTCAGACCGGATGGATCGATCCAAGCGATAAAGAGGCGGTTGAGAAGCTCAAAACTAAGGGGCTCCCGATAGAGGGGATGTTACAAATGGAAAAGATTGGCTCTGTATTAACCCATCAGTCGGATGAGAGAGGCTTTGTGGTACGGGTTGACGAGATAGAGCCGATAGACATGCAAAAATTCAATGAAAAACGGGATGAGACGGCTGGTTCTTTGCAAGAGCAGAGAATGCAGCAGTATAGGGAAGGTTTTGTTGCGTCTTTGCATAGAAATGCTAAAATAGAGACTAATGAATCAGTAATAACCCTACAAGCGTAATTGACTATATGAAAAATAAGAAAACAACAAAAGTTGCCGATCCAGTTGAAAAAAAAGAAACAGACGTTTTTAAGCGTAAAGCTTTGGAAGTGACTTTTTCTCAGATTGATAAGCAGTATGGAAATGGTGCTATCATGATGTTGGGCCAATCTCCAAGGATTAGCGTTAATACTATTTCTACCGGTTCAATTCTTATAGATGATGCAATTGGAGTGGGTGGCCTTCCGTGTGGCCGTATTATTGAAGTGTTTGGGCCAGAGTCTTCTGGTAAAACGACTTTGACATTGCATGCGATTGCGCAAGCACAGCAGAATGGGGGCATTTGCGCATTCATCGATGCAGAACATGCTCTTAATCCTGAGCATGCTCAAAAGCTTGGTGTTAATACTGATGACCTTATTGTTTCGCAGCCAGATTTTGGTGAGCAAGCGCTCGACATTGCTGAGATGCTGATTCGATCAGGAGCAGTTGACGTGATCGTTATTGACTCTGTTGCGGCATTGGTTCCAAAAGCAGAAATTGAAGGCGATATGGGCGATGTTCATATGGGCTTACAAGCTCGTTTGATGTCTCAAGCTTTACGTAAATTAACTCCGGTTGTGCATAAGTCAAAGACTGTTTTGATCTTTATCAACCAAGTGCGTCAAAAAATTGGTGCATTGCCGTTTGCGAGTAAAGAAACTACAACGGGTGGCAACGCATTGAAATTCTACGCATCGCTTCGTTTAGAAGTGCGTAGAGTTGCTTCTTTAAAGAAAAACGATAATCATATTGGAAACCGTGTTGCGGTTAAAGTGGTTAAAAATAAGGTGGCTCCGCCCTTTAAGCGAGTAGAGGTGGACTTATTATTCCAAGAAGGTATCAGCCGAGAGCTTGATCTTCTTGATGCGTCCCTTCATTACAACATTATTGAAAAGTCGGGTGCATGGTTCTCTTATGATGGGGCTAATATTGCTCAGGGAAGAGATCAAGCATTGCTCTATCTGAAGGATACTCCAGATGTTGCAGTGCAAATAAGAGAAAAAGTAAATGCTCTCCGAGTGAAACTGTAACATTAGTAACTTAGTTTAAGAGGAAATGAATACTTTGAGACAGACAAAAAGAGAAGCTTCACCCATGGTGAATGAAAAGATTACGGCGCCTCGTGTTCAATTGATTTTACATGATGGATCTAATCTTGGTGTGGTTCCGCGAATGGAAGCAGAACAGCATGCTGCTGATGCAAATCTTGACTTGGTTATGATTGCCGAACGAGGAGCTGAAGGGTTTCCTGTTGTTAAAGTCATGGACTTTGGTAAAGAGCTGTATGACAAGAAAAAGAAAACAGCAGAAGCTAAGAAACATCAAAAAGTTATTCAAATTAAAGAAATAAAAATTCGCCCAAAAATTGGTGTCGGTGATTTTACTACAAAAATGAAACAAGCGTTTCAATTTTTGAAAGATGGTAAGCGAGTAAAGGTAACTCTTTGGTTTCGTGGGCGTGAAAACGCTATGAAAGAAGAGCATTCAATCCGTCTTTATGGCATGGTTGAGCAAGCTTTTGATGATGAAGGGTTTGCAAAAGACCTTATTCGCGAAAAAGACACCAAAATGGGCCAAACGTGGTCTCGCATTTATTATTTAAAAAGCGGAAAATAATAGGACGTATTTATGCCTAAAATGAAAGTTAAATCAGCTGCAAAAAAGCGATTTAAAAAAGTTGGTAATGGTAAGATCAAACGAGGAAAAGCATTTCGTCGTCACTTACTAAACCATAAGACTACAAAGAGCAAAAGACAGCTTCGTAAAGGCGCTTATATCGCTGCATGCGATTTGCGTAATGTTGCTGACTTATTGCGTTAATTAGATAGAAAATTGTTGGGGGTTTTTAAACTTTTTCAGGATTTATTATGTCACGAGTAAAACGTGGTACTGTTACCAAAAAAAGACACAAACGGTTATTAAAGCAAACTAAGGGTTTTTGGGGACAACGCAAAAACATTTTCAAGCGAGCTAAAGAAACTTTAATGCGTGCTTGGGCATTTGCATTTAAAAGCAGAAAGCTTAGAAAACGAGATATGAGATCTCTCTTCATTACTCGTATTACAGCTGCCGCTCGTCTGAATGGTTTGTCTTACAGCAAATTGATTCACGGATTGAGCACTTCTAATATTCTGTTGAACAGAAAAATGCTAAGCCAATTGGCGATTCACGAGCCAGATGCTTTTGCAAAACTTGCTCAACTTGCTCAAAAGTAAAATTCTTGACATTGCTTTGGGCTAATTAATAAAATGAGCCCAAGTTATAAGGCAATTTTAGGGATTTTAAAAGGAGTAGAGTATGAATGCATTACAGTTACTAGAAGAGAAAATTTCCTCTCTTGTTACAATTATCAAAGATCTTAAAGAAAAAAGTAAGCAATTTGATAGTAAGGTAGACGCTCTTACTAAAGAAAATGAGAAGCTTGTAGCTAAGTATGAGCATGTGGCCAAAGAAAAGGCGCAATTGTTCGTAAAAGTTACAAATCTTGAAAAGAAAGCGCTTGAGGGGAATGATCAAATAAATGAGTTGAATCAAGAAAAAGCGCTAACAAAAGTAGCAGTAGATGATTTGTTAGATAGGTTAAAATCAATTGATTCATTAGTTGAAAAGCAATAATGAAGACTAATACGGAAACGTACAAAGTACTTATTAATGGTGATGAGCTTCACTTAGTGAGTGATGAGTCGCAAGCGCATGTACTTAAAGCCGCAGAAAGAGTTGATGCGATAATGCAAGAGCTTTCTGCTCATGCATCTCGTATTGATAAGCGACGAGTGGCAATTTTAGCAGCGTTACAATTAGCAAGTGAGCTTTTACATGCGCAAGAAGATCTTGCTCATCGACAAAAAAAAGAAGATGCTCTTGCTGCACTTATTGATCGCACCGTTGCTTCTTTATAAAGAGCCATCACCTATAACACTCATTGTTTGATCGATTATTCTTTTAGTCGCTGTTCTGAGAAGAAAGAAGCGGATTAGGAGAGGTATTTTAAAACGAGACCATATGCCTTCAAGCATATAGTCCATAGGAAAAACAATGAGTGAATACAGTCTTATTTTTACCGCAATTGCGGGTCTTATCCTTGCTGTTGGAGCTCTTATTTTTTGGTTTGCGCAACGTAAAATTGGTACTGCGTATGCTAAATTACAAGATGCTCAAAGCAAGTGGAAAGATTCAAAACGTGTTATAGAAAATGAACGTCGCGAAGCATTTATCAAGCTTAAAGACGAAATGTATCGTAAGCGTAAAGAGTTTGAATTTGAGCTTAAACGTGAACGGTTAGAGTTAGATCGTCTGCAAGGTAAGCTAAACAGCAAATATGAAAATATTGAAAAGCGCGAGAGTCAGCTTGATGATCTTCGTCGAGAGCAGCAACAAAAAGAGCGAGCGCTTTCTCGTCATGAAGATACTGTTCGAGCAAATGAAACTAAGTTAAAAAGCTTGTATGATGATCTTATCTCTAAGCTTGAGCAAGTAGGCAATATGAGTAAAGATGAAGCAAAGCAGGCGCTTTTTGATACGCTTGATGCAGAAGTTCGTCTTTCAAGCCAGAAATGGGTTCAAAAAATAGAAGAAGAAGCGCGTCATACTGCGAAAGAAAAAGCAGTTGATATGGTTGTTTCTTCTATGCAGCGTTATACCGCTGATCAAGTATCACCTCATTCAACTGGTATTGTTCATTTGCCAAATGAAGATATGAAGGGACGTATTATCGGTAAAGAAGGCCGAAATATTAAGTCTCTTGAGCTTGCTACTGGCATGGAGTTTGTAATTGGTGATTCTCCGGATATTACTATTTCAGGGTTTAACCCTATTCGAAGAGAAGTTGCTCGTCGGACTCTTGAAAAACTGATTGGTGATGGTCGTATTAATCCTACTCGGATTGAAGAGACAGTCGCTCAATGCGAAAAAGATATAGAAGAGATTATCGAAGAATATGGTAAGGATGCAGTTCTTGAATGCAATCTTCAAGGGGTTCATCCGGAAATTACCACACTTTTAGGAAAGCTCTATTTTAGAACAAGTTTCTCACAAAATGTGCTTCAGCATTGCAAAGAGGTTGGTGCTTTTGCGCGAATGATCGCGGAAGAGTTAGGTCTTGATGGTGCATTAGCACTTCGTGCTGGGCTTTTGCATGATATTGGTAAAGCCGTAACTGCCGAAGTAGAAGGGCCTCATGCTCAAATTGGAGCTGAGATAGCAAAGCGTTGTGGAGAAGATCCTCGCATTGTGAATGCAATTGCAGCTCACCATGAAGAAGTACCGTTCACCTCTATTTATGCTCCTATTGTGGTAATAGCTGATACTATTTCAGCATCTCGTCCTGGAGCGCGTCGAGAAACATTAACTGCATACATCAAACGCCTTGAAAAGCTTGAAGAAATAGCATCTACATTTGAAGGTGTTAAAAAGGTATTTGCTTTGCAGGCGGGTCGAGAAGTGCGGATACTTGTTGAAGAAGAACAATTAAATGATGAACAATCGCTTATGCTTGCTCGCAACATTGCACGCATGATAGAAAAAGAGATGAATTTCCCTGGGCAGATTAAAGTAAATGTTATTAGAGAAAAGCGCGCAATCGAATACGCAAGGTAATTAATGGAATCAATACGAGTCCTATTTATTGGAGATGTTGTAGGGGAGCCTGGTCAAGAAGTTATTGCCAGGCATCTGCCGGAACTAAGAAGAAAGCATGCTATAGATATGACCATTTTGAATGGTGAAAATAGCAGTAATCAAGGGCGTGGAATTACCCCAAAAATTGCTCAAGCTTTTTATAAGAACGGCGTAGATGTAATCACAACGGGTAACCACATATGGTTTCGACGTGAAATTTATCCTTATCTAGATGAACAACCAAATCTTTTGCGTCCGGCAAACTTTCCTTCGGGAGCTCCTGGACGCGGTGTAACTACGGTTACTATTAAAGGCCATACTGTTGCGGTTATTAATCTGCAAGGTCGTGTTTTCATGAGAGAGCACGTTGATTGTCCCCTTAAGGCTGCCGATTCAATTTTGACCTACTTAAGAGATAAGACCAAAATTATTTTTGTGGATTATCATGCTGAAGCTACTTCCGAAAAGGTTGGCCTTGCTTTCTATTTGGCAGGGCGTATCAGTGGGTTAGTTGGTACTCATACGCATGTGCAAACGGCAGATGAGCGAATTATTCCTGGTGGAACGGGTTATATTACTGATTTGGGAATGGTTGGATCTTTGAATTCTATGCTAGGAATGCAAAAAGATTCGATTCTTCAAAATTTTCTTACTCAAATTCCGGTTAAGTTTACTGTAGACTTGAATCCGCCCTATGTACTTTCTGGGGTGATAATGGAAGTTGATACTAATACTGGGCAAACTATAAAAATTGACCGTGTAAGGCTGATAGACGAACACCCTGTGGAACAAGCATAGAGCAATCTTAGCGGTTATTACGAAAGGAAGCATCGTAATGATTGGCGTGATTATTCTGAATTTTTTATTCTCGGTTAATTTGATCTTGCGTAAGATAATTCTTGATTGTACACAGCCCCTCTTTTTTCAGGGGATTCGGCTTACAGGTGCAGGCGTTATACTTTTAGGGTATCTCTATTTTTATAATCGCCCGTTGCTGAGATTTCAACGGCACGATGTCGGTCTTTTTTTCCAGGCGGCGCTCTTTTTTGCCTATTTAAGCTACGTGTTATCGGTTATTACGCTTGACGATCTTTCCTCAGCACGCTTCGCTTTTATGTTTAATCTCAGTCCATTTATTACCGCATTAATATGCTTTTTTTATCTACATGAATCGCTTAATCGCCGAGAAATCGCAAGTTTGGTGATAGGATTTA
>Ga0233415_10000060_pt1 | contig 50356 bp, 62 predicted proteins | sample Na_anoxic_12_MG_FD_188631 | JGI IMG/M metagenome (GOLD analysis project Ga0233415, IMG submission 188631) | Seawater microbial communities from Saanich Inlet, British Columbia, Canada - Na_anoxic_12_MG | ecosystem: Environmental > Aquatic > Marine > Inlet | place: Canada: British Columbia...
TGGGGCGTAGACTCGCGGTCTACACAAACTCAGCGTAGGGGGTACAAATCGTACCTCCCTTGACTAACGTGTGACTAGGGGGTACGATTCTTACCCCCTACATTAAGAGTTATAGAAAATGCTAATTGCCGGTGGGGAGAATTTAGAAAAAATAAAAATTCTAATCTCCCTTGCACATATCAAAAGTAATGAAATGAATAATGCCCTCATTGGTTATTACTGCCTTGGTGTGCGAGTGAAAATCGATAAGAGCAATTTCAAAAGATACCGAAAAAAATTAGAATCGGTGAACGACAAGGTTAATCAATTGAAGGAATTAGACAATGAATAAACCGCCAATCCCACCAGTGCCATCCATACCGAAAAGAGGTGACGGACGAGGGAATAAACCAAGAGGTAAAGGTAAGAAAGTTTCTCAAACTGAGCTGATGGCCTATCTTGGCGTTGCTGATAATTCAATTAAGAAATGGGTGAAACTCGGACTACCGCGACGAAAGGAAAAGAACAGAGTTTATTACGACATCGGCGAAGTAATGAGATGGCGTATAGAGTGGGAAACCGAAGTCCTGAAAGATGAACTGGTTGAAGCTAGTAGAGGCAACAACGGTGACGCAATGACACCGCTACAAGCCAAACTAAGGAAAGAAGTAGCACAAGCATTAACGGCTGAATTAGACCTCGCAATCAAACGAGAGCAGGTAGCCAACATTGATGACTTAATGGAAGAATTCAGCGAAGCATTAATTGAGGTCCGAGCAAAGTTGGTCAGCATGAGTTCAAGATTGGGCGGCATACTATCTCATCAAGACGAAGAAGGTGTTGCTAAAATTTTAGATGGTGAAGTTTCCGATATGTTAGAGGCGTTGTCAGATTATGAATGAAGTAAGTGTGCTTGACACATCAAAAGAAGCAAAGAAAAAAATAGGCGCTATGATACGAGACATCATGAAAAAATGTCTATCACCACCACCTAAGTTAAATTTAGTTGAGTGGTCTGACACGTTCAGATATCTCCCTGATAACTCTGCTGAAGCCGGTCGATGGAAAACCGACAGAGTAGAAGCTGCTCGTCAACCAATGCTCTCAGTGAGCGACCCTGAAGCACAGGAAGTAACAGTCATGAGTTGCATCCAATTTATGAAAACTGAGTTGATGCTGAACACAGCTTTATTTTATATGCACCAAGAACCATCACCAATAATGTATGTCGCTCCAAAGTTAGAAACTGCTGCTGCTTGGTCAAAAGAACGACTGGTTAAATCTGTTCATGCGACTCCGGTCATCTCAGATATTTTTTCTCACAACCGGAGAGGTGAAGGTAATACTATCACTCAAAAACAATTTGCCGGTGGACAGATTTCAATTGTGTCTGCTCGAAACCCGACTGACCTCGCAATGAGAGCGTGTCGAATAATGTTGTTCGATGAGTGCGACAAGTACCCGATTAATGTTGGTGCAGGAGAAGCAGGAAGCGGTGGTGAAGGAGACCCGATTACAGTTGCTTGGGGTCGTGCTACCACCTATGGTAAACGCGCTAAAAAAATCACAGCTTGCAGTCCTACGGTGGATGGTAAAAGTCGAATACAGCAGGAATATAATAACTCAAATATGAGCGTTTATATTCAGCCTTGCCCTCATTGTAATCATAAGAAAGTTTTAACGTGGGTGGACGTATTAATCCCTCGTGACGAAAAGAAAAACTTCATTCATAAAGACGCTGCAATTTGCTGTTCTGAATGCGGTGTATTGTGGACCGAAAGTGACCGACATAAATCAATCAGAAATGGTTATTGGGAAGCAACGAAACCGGAGGTAACTTGGCATCATGGATATAAGGTTTCTTCGTTAGCATCTCCGTTCACACCCATTGCTGTTTTAGCGAAAGAATTTTCTGACGCTCAGAATAATCCTGAGAAATTAAAAGCGTTTTATAATACCCGAATGGCTGAAGTTTGGAGGGAGGTTGGTGAACAACCAGATTGGGAAAGACTATATGAACGACGAGAGAATTTTGACCCGAAAGTTATACCGGATGGTGGGCTATTAATTACGTGCGGAATTGATGTTCAGAAAGACTTCATGTATTACGAAATTATGGCATGGGGAAGGAAGAAGGAAAATTGGTCATTAGCGATTGGGACCATCGACGGAAATATTGAGGAAGAAGAAACCAAAGAACGATTGGCAGAATTCCTTGATAAATTATTAGTTAATACCAACGGTGTTAATGTGCCAATTATGAAGACTTGCATTGACTCCGGTTATAACACGAATGAGGTGTACAGTTTTTGTAGACAGTATGGTTCTGCGACTGTTGTACCGGTAAAAGGTGAGGATAATTTAATGACACCTATCGGTACACCAACACTGGTTGATGTTACCGTATCAGGTAAGCGATTATCGCGTGGAATGCAGCTATGGAAAGTTGGTTCTAGCGTGATTAAAGAGCAGATTTATCGATGGTTAAATGCTAAGAAACCAACCGACGAAGACCTGAAAAATGGACGCACTTACCCCACTGGATATTGCCATTATCCACAATGGGATGAGGAATATTTCAAGCAATTAACAGCAGAAGTTTATACAAAAAAGACAGATAATCGTGGATTTTTTAAATTTATTTGGGAAAAACTTAGAAAAGATAACCATTTTCTTGATTGTAGGGTGTACAACAGAGCTGCAAGTGCTATGCTTCAGATTGACCGGATGACTGAGGCAAATTGGGTTGAGTTGGAGGAAACTTATTCAGCTAACACTACCACTCCTGAGAAAGAAACAGTGAGAGAAGTCAGACCTGCCGGTAGGCAGAATATCCGTAAGAAAAGAACCTCAAATTGGATTAAACGATAATGGCAACCAGACTAGAACTTGAAGAACTTAAATCAGCCTATGCTCGCGGTGTTTTGAAAGTACGTGAAGGCGATACATGGGTTGAATACAATTCAATGAAGGATATAAGAACTGCAATTTCCGACATTGAAAAAGAGCTATCTAATTCAGTGCCGAAAGGTAGTCGATTTGTTACCACCTCTAAAGGATATTAATCATGAAAAATCCATTAGATGCTGTCATTAATTTCTTCTCCCCGCAAGCCGGTTTGATTCGAGCTAAATCAAGAATGCAATTAGAAAATGCAGAGAGAAGCTATGACATCGCAAGTAAGAGCCGAAGAAACTCAGGTTGGTTTAGACCGGAAACTTCAGGCGCACAGGAGGCTTCCACAGCGTTCCGATTAGCAGCCAACACAGGACACGAATTAGTTAGAAATAATCCACTAGCCAAGCGAGCAAGAAACGTATGGGCGAGTAATGTTGTGGGTGGCGGTATTCAGTTGGAAGCAACTGGAATTTCTGATGCTAAATCGAAAAAGTTTAATGAAGCATGGGATGAATGGGCTGAATCAACGGACATCGATTTTGAAGGTCATCATACGCTTTATGGGCTTCAGGATTTGTGGATGAAGACGGTTGTTGAAACCGGTGGTGTTTTCATTAGAAATCACGTTAATAAAAGTAAGAAATTCCCGCTTCAATTACAGACCATTGAGCAGACATTTTTAGACAACTCTAAGAATGGAATAACAGAGAACGGAACACTGATTGACGGTATCGAATATGATGCTCAAGGGCAGGTTCGAGGTTACTGGTTAAAATCCGAAGAAACTCACACGAAATTAGGTAAACCACCTAAGTCTAAATTCCACAAATCTTCTAAGATGATTCACATTTTTAGAAAAGACCGAGCAGGACAGCATTTAGGTATTACTTGGTTTCATGCAGTCGCTACTACGCTAAGAAATTATAATACTTATCAAGATGCAAAATTGATGCAACAACAGATTGCGGCGTGTTTCGCATTGATTGTTGAAGAAGCTGAAACAGGGATGGGAGCGAATACCACATCAAGTGATTTACCCGACGAGATTCAACCGGCGATGGTTGAATATGTTAAGGCCGGTCAGAAAGTAACAACGGTAACTCCCCCTAAAGCTGACAACAGTAATAATTTTGATATCGCTATTAAAAGGGATATCGCTTCAGGATTAGATTTGACTTACGAGCAGTTGACAGGTGATTACTCGCTTGTCAATTTTGCATCAGGTCGAATGGGTAAATCAGAATTCTTCAACCAGTTAGATAATGTTCAGAAGAATTTAATGAAACCGGCGCTCGATAAGATTTTCCGATGGTTCTTAGATTTATATGGAATCGGTAATGGAGTCAATGGCACATTCAAAGCTGACTGGACATTCCCACCAAGAGCTGCGGTAAATCCCCAAGAAGAATTCGATGTACTGATGAGCAAAGTTCGTCACGGAATGATGTCACCTACTAAGGCGGCTAAGATTCTCGGTGAGCGATTACCTCATATTATTGAGCAATGGAAAAAGGATAAGAAATTATTCGGTGAGCTTCCATTCGACATTGACCCTTCTAAATTTGCTTCGACAGGAAATCAATTAGATGATAATGATGCAGCGAGTGGAAATAAAAAAGAAGATTCTAAGAAAGAAGAAACCAAACCTAAAAAGAAAGAGGAAGAATAATATGAGTCGTGCGAAGTATGAGATACGAGGAACAGACAAGCATGGTTCAGGAGCCTATGGTGCATCAAGAGGTTCGAGAACACATAAAGGTGTAGATTTAATCACACTCAAAGACGAAATGATAGGTTCGTTCTGTTGTGGGGTAGTTACAAAAATAGGCTATCCATATAATCCGATTAAACACCCTAATAAGGGTCATTTCCGATATGTTCAGGTGACAGATGTAGATGGGATAGCTGTACGTTCTTTTTATCTGAATCCACTAGTGGAAGTTGGTGATTTAGTGGAAGTTGGGAGTATAATAGGTCAAAGTCAAGATTTACTTGAAGTTTACGAAGGGATGACGCAACATATTCATGTTGAAATAAAAAAGCAGGGTGAGTTTTTAAACCCTGTTGAATATTTGAGAAATAAACAATTTATCAATTAACCGTTAGGAGAATATAATGTTTCATAAAATTGCAGGTGGAAACGGTAAGACTAAACCACCTAAAAAAACCGATTCAGCTAAAAACGTGAAGAAAACTAAAAAAACTTCACGAAAATAATCTCAAGTTATGATTACAGCAATACTTATAACTTTAATTGGGGTATTATGTTTCACTAGAAGTAGTGAGAACAAGTATTCAATCATGGTTTTTGCCTCACTATGTTGGGTTTTTCAAGTCATTGGAAAATACATACCTGCTGAACATGGGGCATTTTATTATTTAGGTGCTGGAATAACAGATGTTTTAATAATTAAACTCTTGTGTAAAGTAAGGAAAGTAACACAATTAATTATAGACATACAAACAATATCCTTAATGTTCGTTTTTATCAATCTAATCGGATGGGTAATTTTTGAAGAAGGATATAAATCAACACTTTATGATGCGGCCTGTAGTTCGCTATTTATAGTAACGATATTTGTTATATTAGATAAGGGAAGGAAAAATGAATTGGGAATCACTTCAGATGATTGCGGTGGGAATTTCTTTCGTCGCAGCAATCATTCAGGCAATTTTGGGCTGTAGAAAAAACAAAATTAGGAGAGAATACGATGAACTCATTGAAGCAAGTCGCAACAAACCTATTGCAAGAACCGAAAATAGCAGCAGCGGCGGCGACTAGTGTCGCAACAGCAGGTACAGGAGTTGCAACAGAATTAGCATGGATTCCAGCAAATATAGGATGGGTGGCAAGCTTAATTGGAGCTATTGCAACAATAATTATTGTGACTCTATCAATTAAGAAGCACAGGTTAGAATATCGATTGCTTAAAAATCGTTTAAAAATGCAAGAAAAACAACTTTTAGATGAGTAATATGAAAACTTCAATGCATATTAAATTTAAACAATATAGAGTGATATATGTTGTTGTTACAGTGTTTTTCCTTTGGTTAGGGTATGATGCTTGGGAGTGGTTTAAAACTAATTCTGGTGGATTATCTCAGGCAGCCGCCGCAGGATTCATATCGATTTACTTAGCAGTAATTGGCGCACTGAAATACATTCTTGAAAACCTACGTCAAGACAGTGAACATGATAAGGAAGACTTGTGATAAGTACTATTTTAGAATTTCTAGGGTTGGTTAAAAAGCTTTTTACCGGAGATTATGCCAAATATGGTGTTTATGCAGTTTTTATAATGTCCCTTTTAATAGGGGTGTGGTGGGTAACAGATAAATATGGCGATATGAAAGCTTTAGCAGTAGAACAAAAGGCACTTATCAATGTGCTGACAACTTCTAATGTTGAAGCGCAATTAGCATTATCGAAAGTCATCGAAGAAAGAGATAGTCAGCGTAAATCGTATGATACCGCTCTGGCTAATCGTTCAGTTTTAGAATCAAGACTTGCATCTACAGTGAAGGAGAAAGACGATGCCCTTAAAGTATTTGAAAAAGAGTGTGGGCGCATCGAACGGCTCATGCAAAAGAAAGCGAGTCTTATTGTTCGCTATGCTAATCGTGCTACTAACAGGTTGCATGACGACTTCAGAGAAGCCACGCGAAGTGATTCGGACAGTGACAGTAACTGAGAAGCAAGTCATTGTATGTCCTGATGCTCCTGAGTTAGTTTCTCCTGTATGGAAAGAAGTCATATTGGTGGTTGCTACTGCTGAAGATGGAATCAAGATATTCGGGCTTACTGAATCTCAATACAGAAATTTATCCATTAATACGCAGAATTCTTTAAAATCCATCAAAGATAGAAATGCAGTAATTGCATATTACCGTCAATGTATGGCTGACCATAACAAATGATAAGTCACCCTAATACTACTTACCTTGTTTTACCTAATGCGGTAAATGACACCATTGATTCTAGGGACTCTTTAGTGTCTTCTGCTTGGCGTGTCGAAAACATAGTATTAGGTGTTAAATTTAATCTTGGGACCGGAACTAACACCTCTGATGTCGGTTATAACCCTTTCACTAAACGATTTGGATTCATTCGGAATAATTTTGGAACTGTTTCTGAAATAGCCGAAGCAGATATTGTCAATAGTGTTACTCAACCACCTATCATTAGAACAATAACACTTAATGGAATGTTCGGTGATGACTCAGAAGGATTGTCTGATGTTTTTCCTAACCTTCTCGAAGGAGGTTATGAGTTTTGGTCATGTATAGAAAACGGTGGAAGAACTTACGGGTATAATTTTCAAATAACAGAATCCGAGATGTTCAGCGTTAGTGATATATCACTAACTGCACGTAGACAATTACAATTCGACCAGAATGCGGCTGATACAAACTTAGCAGGAGAGGGGATAGATTACAGCATAAAAGGTAACGAACTCCTGATGGTTAGAGAAGGTGGTCAACCAACTACTACTAAGAAAGTATATCTTGCATCAAGACCGACCGATAGAGATACTGATTATTCATATTCAGATGCTGAATTTAATCCGTCGAATCCCTTTGATGGTGAGAATGTAACCGGAGACTTATCTAGTTGTGCATTCCATGAAGCTACTGGGCATTTATTGATTTTATCTGATACTGGAAATGCTGTTTATCAATATGACAGAAGTGGCACATTAATCTCCACATTAAGTCTTGGTGGATTATTATTTCAACCTGAAGGTATTTGTATGCATGGTGACAACCTAGTAATAATGGGTGAAACCGATGAGTGCGCTTACTGTATTTACGTGGCTCCATAAAAATGACTATTGAATTTGATGCAATATCATCGACATTAAATAATCAGTCTACACCGATTACTGTTTCACACACTGCGATAGGAATACCCGCTGCTGCGTGTGTTCAAATTATTGAGTCTGGAACAGCGTCAGATGATATTGACACAGTTACTTATGGTGGTATTACATTAAATCATATTGGAAGTTCTCCATTTTTAGGTACAAATAATGAAGGTGGAACAATCCATCTCTATTTCTTAGGTAGTGGAGTACCGACTGGACAACAAGACGCAGTAATTACTCCCACATCTAGTGGTGGTCGCTCATGTAGTGTAATGACTCTGACAGCAGATGGAGATGTGGAAGTAAATACATCTTCAATGTTACTTGATACTAGCTCAATAACTAGTCCTAGTGTTTCTTTTGACATCGGTGGAGTTTCATCATTTGTCTATCAAGTATTCTATGGTGGTACAAGCGCGGTAACCGGAGTAACACCTTTAAATGATTGGACAGAGAGATTAGAAGCTGATTTAAGTTCAAGTGTTGCAGGTGTCTACACCTATAATACTGTTGGCACAGTAAATATGAATTGTGGTTGGACCGGTCCGAATGATAACGCATTTATAACTTCAGTGGCTTTGACTGATGCAGCACCTCCGGTTGGTGTTAATATAACTAGTGTTAGTGATGGAACAGTTGAAATCGGAGAGTCTGGAATCACTATTTCTGGAAATAGTTTTGAGGCAACTACCGGAGTTTTCATTATTAGTCCGACTGATGACATTAATGACTCTAGGGCGGTCATAGTAGTCACTAATAGTTGGAACAATACTACTATAACTGCTGATATACCTTCAGATTTTTCAATGCTGTATGGCACTAGATATGCTTTTGTAATAACTGATAGTCTGGAAGAAAATGCAGCAGGTAAAGGGTTCAGTTTAATACCTCCTGCGGGTAATGATTATGTAGTCATTAAGGCTCAGAACCAACTCGGAGTATTGAAAGGGGTAACTGATGTAGAAATAGGAGAAGACCAGATAGAATACTCCACTACCACTTCAGGCGGTGGTGATGTGTACATGAGTGTTTCAGGATATTATCGTATCGATTTTACCGGAACTGCTCCTGTTTCTGACACTATGAACATACGGCTTGGAGACTCTAACACTCAGTCGTGGACAAGAGATTCTGCTGAATCATATTATATGGGACCACCTGTTGCAGTTGGTGACTATCCTTCTACTATTGCCGCGCTTGGTCCAAATCATAGTTGGGCTTTTGATGGTGATGTTAATGACAGTGTAGGTTCTGCAAATGGAACTAATGTTGGGTGCATATTAACCGATGGCCCATTGTGTAGAGATACAACAAACAGTCTAACAACGAACACAACAACAGATAGAGTTTCCATTCCAACTACCGCTGATATAAATAATTCTGCACAAACAAGGAAGATTATCGCAGGATGGTTTATGGCGAATAATATTAATGCTCCACCTAAAAGAATTTATGGAGAAGGGACTAATGTAACTGCATTTCAGTTTGTTTGTGCCTACGGTAATAATTTAATGTTTGAATGTGTTGAAGCAAGTTTCAATGTTCAAGTTTACGGTCTTGCGGCTATACCTAATCGAATCTATCATCTGTGCGGAGTATTTGAAGGAAGTGGTTTCGGAAACACTGTAGATTTTTATGTTGATGGGGTAATACAATCAGCAGCTTCGCCAGAAAACAGACAACCAAATAGTGTAGATTTAGATGCTAGAGGGGTTGGTGAATTTGGTGACCCCGCAGGGACAGTTGGTGTTGGTGGAGATGTAGTTTTATTGGGCGCTCCTACAAACGGAAGATATAACCGATGGAATAGTTGGAATGGCGTTTCTCTTACTCCAACTCAAATAAGAGAAGAATTATTTGAGAAAGGTGCAATACCAGATGTCACAGTGACAGACCAATTAAGTCTTGATGCATTAGCAAACACTGTTAGACCAAATGTTCCGCTTTGCATTTTTGTCGATGATACTGAAGATTTAACACTGACAGCAGATAACATTACTTTCGACCCATTGGCAAGTATCCACGTGCAATATGCAGGATTCGGAGTATTAACGTGGATAAATACTAACGGCTCAAATGCAAGCATTGGTAGTACTCAAAATTCAGGAACCATTGTTTTTGAGAATCCTGTTTCCTTGACAATCAATGGGGTAATTGATGGAGCAGAGATTAGAATTTATAATGATGAAATACCTGACGATAATCGATATAATACGGAACTTGGCGGGGTTGAATCAAACTCAGGAACGACTTTTGTTCTTTCCCATTCAGGGGAGTCTAATGATATAGTTATTCAAATGATTGCGAATGGTTATGAAGAATTAATACAGAATTTCGCCTTAGATTCAACTAATCAAACAATAACTCTATTTCCTAATGTGGAGACAAATTAGTGGCTATTACATTTATTGATAGTGATGTTGTTGATTCTGCTGCTGCATTAAATATATCTTTTGCTATTCCAGCGGGAGCTATAGCTGGTGATTTCATGATTGCGTTTGTTAAGCAATCAGAAAATACCAGTCAGCAAACTTGGGATGACGATGGTGGAGGCGGCAACGGATGGATTCAGTTATATTATAATAGAACAACAGGTGGTCGTGACCAAGAAACCTCAATTTATTATAAAATTCATTCAGGTTCAGAATCAAATCCAACATTTACTTGGTGGGGTGGAGGTACAACTTCTGAGCCGATTTCAGGTTCATTGTTAGTCTATCGAGGTGTAGACACTGTAACTCCTATTGCAGATAGTAATTTCATGGAGGCGCAGAATGATGCTAATCCACCTAATCCAAGTGTAACCATTGCGAAATCATCTAATGCTGTAGTTGTTTTTCATGCAGCCACGCATGATGATATATCTGCTGTATCTCAACCTACCGGATATACCTTAAGGACTCAAGTTTGGAATGGGGTAAACGATGACCATCGAAATCATTTTACTGCGGATTTAATTGGTGGGTTTTCTGTCGGTACTTATTCCCCCCCAGATTGGCAACATAGTGTGCTAAACACCACGCCGGAATATCACACTTATTCTATTGCAATACAAGAGCCATCACTGATTGGAATTTCATCTCCTGCAAGTTCATCGAAAATTAATTGGGGAGACAATGCGGTAGGGATAACAGGCTTTGGATTTGGAGCTGTTCAAAATTCAGGAAAGGTAGAATTTTGGTCAGACACTATCGGAACTATTAAGCAGGTTCAAACTGTAAATTCTTGGGCAGATGGGTCAATTGAAATTGATACGGTTCAAGGCTCTCTCAGTAATGACACTTCTAACTATCTCGTTGTGACTAATGATAATGGCGATGTAACTACTACAGTAAGGATAATTTTCGGATTAATACCTTATCAAGACTTAGTTATCTCGCTGAGTCCTGACCATTTTTGGTCATTTAATGGTGATTATAATGATACGGGTGTAGGTGGAGCAATAAGGGATGCAACAACCGGAGTGGTTGGAACTCACCCTTGGATTTCTAATATTGCAGAGGATGCCACTCAGTCGATGCAGTTTGATGACATTTTAGACCGCAGAGAAATTGTAGATAGTCCATATATGAACGTGACCATTAGTGCTAAAGAAAGAACTATGGCAGGGTGGATTATGCTAGGGGGAGTTCAGAAATCAATGGCTGCAATATGGAAAGAAGGCGGGGGAGTTCAGAATTTAGCGTTTTTAACTGGATTAGGAAATGTTCTCCTTGCTCAACTTGCAGATGTTGCAGGTTCAAGGGATAATGTTCAGGCAATAGCTGAAATTAGATTAACTCCTTTTCGACCATATCATATTTGCCTTAGATATAGTCATCTTGAAACAACAAAAGAGATGAGACTGTATGTTGACGGTGAGGAACAGCCTTTATCCTTGACAGACGGAAATCCAATGGTTTTAGGAATCTTTGATTCTCATGGTGGAGATGTGACTTGGGGTAATAGTGATAATAACTTAGAAATGGGTACGGTTGATGTTGCGTTTTCAGGGCAGGAAGATTGTGCATATCAACACTGGTGTTCTTGGTCTGACAATTCTCCCAATAGTGGAGCATTAGAAAAAGTAACAGAAATAAGAGATGTGTTATTCAGAAGGGGAGCATTACCTAAGTACACGATAACTTCAGACACCGAAGTAAATATGCAAGCAGCCTTAGATGTGTTAGGGACTATTGAAGTTGAAGATTACCCTCTTGGAATAAGAGTTGAAGCACCATCTGGCGGTGCTAATTTAACACTTACTGCTACAGGTATTACATTTAACCCCAGAACCACCATGCAATTAGAATGGAGAGGTGTAGGGCAATTAACCTACGTGGTTTCGTCAAATAGTGAACTAGATGAGAGTAAGCTTTATTCTTCCGGTGGAGGGACTATAATCATTGAACGACCTGCTAGTTTAACCATAAATGGATTAATAGTTAATTCTGAAGTAAGGATATATGACGATGATGGAGTTTCTAACTCTTTTGGAACAGAACTAGATGGTGTAGAATCTAATCCAAGTAATGAGTATATCTATTCTCATGCTGGTATAATTAATGGTATCATAGTTCAAATTATGGTAGACGGGTATGTAGAAATTAAAATTCCTTTGGTTTTAGGAAGTACCGACCAGACACTAACAATAACTCCTGTAGTGGAAGAAAACTAATATGAAAGATTTAATAGAATTACAAAATTGTAATATGCACCAACTTACTTCTAATGCAGGTAAATCAGATTGGCAAATTCGGGAAAACATTACAGATAATATATTAGATGTTTTACCTAACACCATATCTGATAGAGATATTTTTGCAATCGTTAAGTTTGCAAGGAAATTTGAACTGAAAGCATTTAATGTAGGTATTGATTTCGGTAAGAAGAAAGGAACTGCACCATTGCATGATGAAATACGTTATTTAAAAGAACAGCTTGCAGCATCTATTGAACATAGCGATAAACTTGCAAATAAACTTGAAGAATTATTAATTAATGATGAGGTATAAAAAATGTCTATTATAGATTTATCGAATTACGCTACAAGCTTAGTTCAAAGCAGTCAAGGTCGCTCGGGTACTCCTGACGGTAATATTTTCTTCAATACTGCTAGTGGTCTTTGGGAGGCAATCACAGTCGAAGAATTAGCAACTATCGATTTAACTAGTGTAGGCGGTGGAGCATCTGACCCTAATCCACTGTCTCAACAGGACGGAATTAAACTTGAAGCAGCTTATGCTTTTGAAAATCAAGAACGTGCCTCAGATGAAGTACTTCGTGGATTTGATAGATTTATTAAGGGTTCGTTTAAGTTCGCGGGAGCATATAATTTTGTAAACTCTCGTAAGCCTTCTACTCAAGCAGATAGAGACATCTTACGTGGTTCTGGATGGTCAGAGCTTGCAAGTGATGGTGGTACTGATAGAATTTATTTTGGTGCAAAAGGACTGTCAAATATCGAACCTGCTTCTCAGCCATATAACCAATTATCTGCTGGTGGCGCTCCTACTGATTTCGCTAAAGCGGGTCAATTTGATGAAGCCGTTCAAGTGTTCGGTTCAACTGCAAATACCCCTACTGATTCAGGAGCTGGTGATTTCGATACAAGAGACTATATGGCTGTATCGGTGAGAACTTTTGGTCAAAATTATGACCGGAAAGAAACTACTACTGATTTAGGTATCGCAGAACTAGGCGGGTATTCAACAGGTTTCGCAGTAAATGAGTCACCGCATAATACTTCGGGTAATTATATCCTTGCTGATGTTTATGGGGGTTCGCAGATTTCTCCTTGGACTTCGATGGGACTTGAAGAATTAGATAGTCCTCAGTCTGAATCAGGGTTCAATGAAGTTGATGGAAACTTTACTTGGGTTTTAAATAACAGCAGTAGCGGAACACTTGATGAATGTGTTGCTTTCTTAGATGCTTTATCACAAACAGATGATGATATTAATGACCATGCTAGTAATACAACTAATGGTAAGCGTGTTGGTACGTTCTATAGTTATAATGGTGCAGGTCAAGTTGTATTCGATAGTCCATTTTCAGGTCAAGGACTGTTTGTTGAACAAGTTCCAGTAGCAGATGAACAACGATGTGTATTCACTGATGATGCGTCAGGAGTTAAAACTAGACCGTTCTCCGTTGCCTTAGAAGCGACCCTTGGTTCAGTGGCTAAAGCAGATGTTAATGCTTGGTATCATTGCTTCTTCGCTGCTGCATACAATACTGGTGGTGCAGTAACTGTTCGGAATTCTTCGGCAGGAGATATTAAAGGTCTTGCTAGTACTTCTGATGGAAACAATAAAATCATTGAATCGTTTGATTATGATGGTGATACTGTTGGTGGAAGCGCAGGAACAGATAAAGATTGTGTTTTTCTGTGTGAAGGTGATGGTGGTGCTACTCAAGCTAAGACTTTGTTTACTATATCCAGAACGACCACAGTTGCTTTCTCTTGCTCCCCTGCTGCTGAAACCAATGTTTAATCGTGACAATAATAGCTAACATAGACGGTGCTACCCGTAGAGTGTTCCTACATCAAGATACTGTAGGAACATCTTTGCACCCAATTGACATCTATCATGAGATGCGTTCATTACGTGCCTCGGATGAAACTTTGCGATATTGGGATTTATATATGAAAGCAGACGGTAATGTATCGAAAGGTGGAGGAAAATTCACTGAAAGATATGTTACCTTGCTTGATGGAACTAGAATTGTTCCATACGATTCTAGTCAAAACTTGACTATTACAGGTACAATAATAACCGACGATGGGCAAGAAGGTCCGGCAGCTTTTGATAAGTCATTACTTTCTCCAACAACCTCAGTGGATATAACTTATGTTCCACCTCAAGTTGAAGTAATTGAAGTGTTAATTGCGGGAGGATTATCACCGGAGCAAGCAACAATGTTATCTGAGCTATGGAAGATAGCAGGATTAGATGTTGATAATCCTTTGACAATAAGTCAAGTTAGCAAGGTTGTAGACACAGTTAATTTATTATTCTCAGGAGATGGTGAAAACAATTTGACTGTGACGAGGCAATAATGGACCTTTTAGCGATTGCAACAGAAGGATATTTAACTAAGCCTAGTGGTGGAGTTGGAGAAGACCGGACATTCTATAGTCCGTTTGAAAGCGCGATAACTGAAAATATGTCAAGTAAAATTGTTGAAACATTATCAAGTAATGTTTCCGGTAATCAATTAAGTTCAGGCATTAAAACTTACGCAAAATCACAGGTGACAAAATGAGCAAACCAGAAATAACAACAGGTGACGATGCGGTACTAATGCACGAACTGACTAAATATGACAAAGACCTGAAGCAACAGGTGACTTTTAATATTCCTGATACGGCTACTGTGAAGACTAGAATTATAGCAGCCGACCACAGCGAAGCTTATAGCGAATCAGTGGTTCAGTCTGACCTAACTGCGGGTGCGGATTGGCCTAATTCACTAGTTGCAGTAGTACTTGATTCAACCATCACATCTGAGATTTTAAGCAAGTCAGTGTTGTGGAAGAATGGCAGAGTAAATGCTAAAATTGAAACTCAAGTTGACGATGGAGGCAAAACCACATGGTTTGCAAGCGTTGTCATGATTAAAGGCTTGGTTGAATGATGGCTTGCATTAAATGTATTTGTGTACGATAATCAGCAGAAATAAAGGGTTAAACGATGTTCATACGAAAAGCGGCAATACCAAATACGAGAGTTCAAGGCAGCTTTCGACCTGAGACTGTTAATCTGGAAGAAAGAACTATGGAGATAGTTTTTACTACTGGACAAAGCGGTAGACGTTATGATTTTTATAATGACGTAGAATACCTTGAAGAATTAGAAGTTACCCCTGACGCGGTTCGTACAGACCGATTAGACAAAGGATTATCAGTTATTGATAATCATGATACCTTTAGAGGTGTCGATGGAGTTTTCGGAATTACTGAAGATTATCGATTTGAAAACGGTACATTAATCGGTACTGCTCGTTTCGGTGCTGATGAAGATTCAGATAAAAAATTCACTAAAGCAGCCGATGGTATTTTACGACACGTATCACTCGGTTACAAAGTCCACAAATTTCAAAAATTTAGAGGAATGAATGGAGACTTAGATACCTATCGAGCAGTCGATTGGGAACCTACTGAATTGTCATTCACACCTGTATCTTTTGAAACAACTAACGGTGTTCGTGCTGAACAACGTAAATTAAACGATGTCGAAATAGAGGAATTTATCATGACACCAGAACAATTAGCTCGATTACGAGCATTACAGGGTTCAGCAACTAGAACGGCTGACGAAGATAAGGAGTTGATTAAACTTCTTGAAATGCAAACTAGGGCTGCTGCTCCTGTTATTGACCCTACACCGGCTCCTGCTGCTCCTGTAGCTCGCGCTATCGAACCTGTTCCTGCTCCTGTAGTTCCGAGCATTAATGTTGCTGACGTTCGTAGTTCCGAACGTGGTCAGCTCAGTCCTATGATTGAAGCTGCTCAAAAAGCAGGTATTCAACAGGATTTTGCAATTCGAGCTTTCAATGAAGGTAAATCAATTGATGAGTTCCGAACTATGGTTATTGATGAGTTAGGAAACAAAGACAGCACTCAGATTGTATCTGTTGCGGGTACGGCTTTGAATTCCGACGAACGTGCTGACCAAAAAGAAACTCTCATCAATGATGCAGTTTCTTCGTTGTTACATCGAACTGGTAGCAATATCGAACTGACTAACGGTATTCGTCAGTTTAGCGGGATGACACTACTCGATATGGGTCGTGATTTCGTTGAAGCATCTGGTATTAATACTCGTGGTATGTCGAGACAAGCGATTGCTCAACGTGCTTTCCATACGACTTCTGATTTCCCTGTTATTCTTGAGAATGTAATGAACAAGAATTTACAATCAGCGTATCAAGAAACACCGCAAACTTTTAAAGACTTAGGTCGTAGAAGTACTGTGAATGATTTCAGAGAGAAACACGTTATATCAATGGGTGATGCTCCAAATCTACTTCCTTTAGGTGAACATGGCGAATACAAAGCCGGTACGTTCGGTGAAGGTAAAGAAAAGTACAGCATTGCTACTTACGCTCGTAAGATTGGAGTGACACGTGAGTCATTAATTAACGATGATATGTCTGCTCTTGACCGTCTACCTGCAATGTTTGGTGCAGCCGGTTCACGCCTTGAGTCGAATATTGTTTGGGGATTATTGCTTGGGTTTGATTTCTTTAAAAACATTCCTGCTGTTCATTTAATGAATGATGGTAAAACATTATATCATGCTGACCACGGTAATCTTTTAACCGGCGGCGGTTCGGTGTTTGGTGAAACTGCACTTTCTGATTTGAGAATGTTAGGCCGACAAGCTAAAACTCTTGATGGCAACTACATGAACATTAATTTCAACAATCTAGTTCTTCCTTACGAGTTAGAAACTGCTGCTGAAAAACTTCTTGTTCAGAACTTCAATCCTGTTACTTCTGCAACCACTAACCCATTCCAAGGCAAATTCCAGTCTCGCGTTGAACCACGTTTGAGTGCTGTAAGTACAACTGCTTGGTATGCGTTCTCTAATGAAGCTGATACTTTCGAGTATAGCTACTTAGCGGGCGAAGAAGAAATGATGACTGAGGTCAACACACATACTGATGTCGATGGAATGGAAGTTAAAGTCCGTAAAGACTTCGGTGCAGGTTTAATTGATTATCGCGCAATGGCTAAGTCTGACGGTGCATAATTAATGGCTCCCCTGCTAGTCAGGGGAATCACTCATTTTTAAATTTATTCAGAGGAATAAACCAATGAAAAACTATATTCAAGAAGGAAAGACGGTCACACTGACTGCGGCAGCAGATGTTGCTTCAGGTGACATTGCAATAGTCGGTTCACTCTACTCAGTTGCAACCGGTACTGTCGCATCTGGGGATGAGTTTGAAGGAATCACAGAAGGCGTTTATGAGTTTACTAAAACGACTGCTGATGCTCCCGCTCAAGGTGCTGCTGCTTATTGGGATGATACAGAGAAAGAAGTGACTGTAGCAACCAGTGGTAACACGCTCATAGGTAAGTTCATGAAGGCTTACATTAATGGCGATACCCTTGCTCAAGTTCGATTGAACGCACAGTAAGCATGAGTTACAAAGATGTAATTACAGCGGCATCTAGGGTGGTTAATTCCGTCCTAGGTGTCCGTTGTGACTATGAACATAGAGATGGTACATTCACCAGTGATATCCTTATTTCGATTAATAGAAATCGAGAAGTAAAAGGTGATTTTGGAATAATAGCCGGTTCGTATATTGAGGTTTCTATTCTAAAGTCAGACATTGACAAAGTAAGACCGGATGACCGGTTTATCGATGAAGATGGTCAGACCTATGAAATAACTGAGATGGTTAAAGATACTACTGCAAAATGGTATGCAAGCGTTATTGAGATTTTCTAATGGGAACCTTTACGACTAAGAACATCGATGTTCTTGTTGCGAAGATAAAGAACAAGCCGAAGACAGTAACGAAGGCTGCTCAGAATACGGTTAATAGAGCTGCTACTTTTGCAATGCGTGAATCGATTAAATTGATTACCCGCGAAAATAATTTAAGCGTTGCATACCTAGCAGGAAAGATGGAAGTTTCAGCAAGAGCTTCCAGAACGAATTTAAGAGCAAAAGTTAAGGCGCAAGACAGAAGGACATTGTTGAGTAGATATCCTTTTAGTGAAACCTCAGATGGTGTTAGAGTTTCAGTGAAAAGAGGTTCTAGCAAGTTCATCAAGAACGCCAAAGCAATAAAATTAAGAAGTGGTAATGGTGTCGGTATTGCTCTGAGAAATAAAGATTTTTATAGGTACTTGAAATCAACAGTACCTATAAAATCAACTAAGCGAGCAGCCAAGACAGCGGAAGCATTAATTAAGTCAGTAGGCAAACCTCGCGGTTGGCACGTTTTACATGGAGCAAGTGTGAATCAGATGTTCACAGAGAAGCGACAAGAAATCGCGCCACAACTGAATCGGTTCATGACTAAGAATTTTTTAGAAGAATTTAAGAGATTAGATAAGTGACAATAATTGATACCATAATGCAAGATGATATTATCTCTAACTTAGAGACATTAACTATTGCTGAAGGATTCACTAAAGACGTTTCAGTTTTAGACGGATACATGGTTCATTATGCTAAAGATTTACTTGAAAGAAATGACGGTATAGGCTTTCCTTGTGTTGCGGTGCAACCACAGTCTGATAATGTTCAACCAAACCAAAGTCAAGACAAAGGGAAAGTTACAAGAATTGTAAAAGTGATTGGAGCTGTCGATGCTACTGACAAATCAAAAGTCAATGCGGATATCAACCAATTAGTTTATGATGTGAGAAAGGTGTTATCGATTGATAAGTACGATAACAATTCAAAGGCAGAATCAATTACATTAGGTGGGGTCGAATACGCACTACCTGATAAGCAAGAACAATATGCTTACTTTGAGATGTCAGTAAATATAAATTATGTGGAGCAATGGAAATAATGTTAAAAAAAATTACCCCCAACAGAAATAATTGTATTGTCAGAATTATTGACAATGAAGAAAAGATGGGACGGTTTGTTGTAGCCGACTCTGCAAAAGAGAAATCGACACTGGCCGAAGTGATGATACCGCCTGAATTTAGTTATCATCAAAATGGCGATTTAAAAGATTCTATACTTAAGGTTGGAATGACGGTAAGATTACCGAAAGGAAAGTGCGGTACGGGAATGCCTGAAGCACCGGAAGGTGAAGAATGGCTTTGTGTCGCGGAAGATGTTATTGAATATATAATCACTGAGGTACAAAACGATGGCGAATAATAAACCCGAAACTCCTGAAGTTGAAACTCCTGAAGTCGAAACTCCTGAAGTCGAAGAAAAAATTTCAAACCCTAAAGAAAAAATTTCAAACCCTAAAGAAAAAGTAGTGAAGTTTTGTGAGCGATGTATGTTCGCAGGGAAAGAAATGAACAAAGGCGATGTACTCACCGTAACTAACGACCAAGCCAAAGGTTTAAAAGCCCGAAAGCTGATTAAGTAATTTTAATTTTTTTAACCATTAAGAGGATAGACCGATGCCAAGCTATTTAGGTAAAGGAACAATTTACGTTGAAGAAGTAGGAGCCAACAAAGGTCTTCTTTCTCTGGGTAATTGTTCAGAATTAAACCTTGCCTTCAATGAAGACAAGAAAGAACAGAAAGATTTTGAAGATGCCGGTGGAGCAGTAATTGATACCGTATCTCGAATCGATTCAGTAGTTGCCTCTGTAACTGCATTAAATCTATCTGCTGACAATGTTGCTCTTGCCCTTCGAGGTATTGTGAATGCTGTTGCCGGTGGAGCCGTTTCTGCGGAACCTCAAACTGCGTATGACTTAGCATTCATTCCGTTTGATACGTTGCCCGATATGGACCAATCCGTTACAGTCAATGGTTCAGGTGGTACACCAACTTATGTTGCCGGTACTGATTATGAACTGAAGAACGGCGGTATTAAGATTGTTGCCGGTTCAGGTATTGCAGATGCAACCGCTCTTGAAATTGACTATACTACCGCAGCATCTTATGATGTTGAAGGTCTAGCTGCTTCAGGAAAAGAATACAGAGTTGTATTTGATGGATTGAACGAAGCAGATAGCGGTAAGCCTGTACTGGTTACTTGTCATCGAGTGAAGTTTAACCCAACTCAAGCATTAGCTTTGATTTCAGATGAGTTTGCTGATTTACCTTTATCTTTCGATATTCTGAAAGATACAAGTATTGTTGGCGCTACCAAGTCGAAGTTTGTTAAAATTCAGGTTAATCAATAATTATTAATTTACCTCAATTTTTATACTGAGAAAGGGGTATTAATTTACCCCTTTTTTTATGGAGAAATGTAATGCCTATCAGTGAAGAAATCGTAGAACTCATAATTGACGCTAAGAACCTTTCAGATAAAGAATTGAGAGAAGCGGCAGTAAGTCTTGAAAAGCTAGGCAAGACAGCGGACAAAACCGAAAAAGAATTAGACCAACTAACCATTAGTCAGAAGAACCTTGAACGGTTCATAGAACTCGAAAACACTATTAGAGCTTTAAGTGTTGAGACTGCGAAGTCTGAAGTGAGAAATAAAGAATACGCTAAAAGCGTTAATGCTACCGGTGAAGCAACTGAGTCACAACGAATTCAAATAATCAATAATCGAAAAGCATTATCTGAACAAAACAAAGCCCTTAGAAGTCAACAAAAAGAATATAAGACATTAGAGGAAACATTAAAATCAGCCGGTGTTAATACTCGGACGTTCAATGCTAGTCTGAAAAAAACTAGAGAAGAATTGACTAAGAATGAATTAAAACTTAAAAACATCAACAAGCAATATTCTCAATCTGTTTCGTCGTTGAAGAAATTAACTGCTGCTGAAAAAGAAGCACAAGCAATCCAGAAACAAATCAATCAAGAAAAGAAAGAATCTGCTGAAGCAGACTTGCGAGCCAGAAATGAAATTCGCAGAGTCAATAAAGCAATTAAAGATTATGAGATTGAATTACGAAAATTAAACAAACAATTACGACAAGGTAAAATTAGTAAGGCTGATTTCATTGCAGGGGAAAAACGACTAAGGACTCAGTTGAAATTAACTGAGCTTCAAGTTAAAAGAACTAATGCCGCATTGACCTCTGAAGGCTCTCCTTTCAAAAAACGAATCAAGAGTACGGATGCACTAACTAAAGTCACCAGAAGACTAGCGCAAGCCTACACAGTGGTTATTGCTGCTCAGAAGGCGGCAGCAGCAGTTGGTGCTTCAGTAAAAGGGTATGGCGAATTAGAAGCAGCAGTTACTAAGGTTGAGAAAACTACTAGTCTCACTAAAGACCAATTGCAAGGAATGACTGAACAGCTTCAAATAATGGCAAAAGATGTTACGCCAACTGCTGCTAATGAGTTGTTAAGATATGCTGAAATTGCAGGACAGTTAGGCGCTGAAGGTTCGGAAGATATTCTGAGAATCGCAGCAGCCGCAGATGCCCTTCAATTATCTACAGATTTAGCCGGTGATGAAGCAGTAACTTTATTATCTAGAATGCTTAAAATGACTCAGGAAGGATTACCTGCAATTGATAATCTTTCATCGAGCATTGTTGAATTAGGTAACACATTCGCAGCCAGTGAAAGCGAAATAACCCAGATGACTAAAGAAGTCATAACAGGTACTACCTCCATTAATTTAGGTTCAGCAGCAGCAGCCGGTTTCGCGGCAACATTAAAAGAGATGGGTCAGACAGGAGAGCGTTCGCGTTCTTCACTATTCAAAATGTCTCAAGCAATAAAATCTGCTGCTGTGAATGGTGGTGAAGATTTAAAAAATCTTGCAGCCATCACTAAATTAACTGGTGAAGAAATAGATGAAGCATTAGGTGAAAAACCAGAACAGGTTTTAATTGCGTTCGTAGAAGGTCTGAAGAAAGTAAAAGATGAAGGTGGTTTAGTATCTCAAGAGCTTCAGAAATTTGGAATTACTGGTGTTGAAGCAACTAGCGTTATCGAAGTATTAGCTGACCAGACAGACAGACTTAAAGAAGCAGTTAGCGCGTCAAGTCAAGCTTATGCTGACGGTGATAAACACATCAAGGAAGCAATCAAAGCTTACGCGAATCAAGATGCTAAAATTGGAAGATTGGCAAATAAGTTTACTGAACTTAAAACCAAAGTAGGTGAAGCTTTTGCTGACGAAACCAATCAAGCGGTAGATGCCCTTAGTGGAGCTTTAGATGGTCAGTCAGAGAATGTGATTGTCCTTGCTGAAAATATGGCTGACTTAGGTGAAGGGATATTTGAAGTGTTACAGCAGATGGAAGAATGGGCTGAATCAATAGGAATATTCGATGCTGTAGGATTTGTATTATTAAACATCAAAAAAGCATTCAACGATATTCAAATCTTGATTGACCAGAACACAATTAGAATTTTGGAATTCAGAAAAGTTTGGAATGCACTATGGAGAGATTCGGAAGAATTTATAGAACTAACACAAAGACAGGAAGAACTTGAAGAACGAATTGCAGGCAATAGAAAAGACAGAGCAAATGCTGTTGCTCGGTTGAACGGGCAAAGTTCAGCAAGCTACGAAGATTTATTAGAAGTCGTTGAGAAGAATGCCGATGCAGTATCTCGATTAAGCGATGAAGAAAAAGAACAGATAGAAAACGCGACGAAACTTTTAGGGTTCAAAGAAAACACCGATGCTGCGTATAGAAAATTAACTGCTTCCATTATTGAGCAGGTTAGAAATCTAGAAGCCGAAGAAGCACTGAAGAAAAAAATATCCAATGAAGAAAAAGCCATTACTGAGGCTCAAGAAAAACGAGTTTCACAGCAGAGAAAATTAAACGCTCTGACTATTGAGGCTGTGAGAAACAACGGAGACCTTGAAGGTAAGCTGAATGCTTTGAAACTTTCTGTTGAAGAAGGTTACATTACTTGGGATGAGTATTTAGAAAAACAAAAACAAGTAATGGACGCTAAGAAAGCTGCTATTCCAATCATAAAGGAAATTGCAGAAAAAACTAAAGATACAGCAGTAGCCAATGAAGAAGCCAGTAAGTCAGCACAAGGACTGGTTGATTCTATTCGGGAACAGAAAAAAGAAATAAGCGACCTTCGAGGTGAACTTAAAGCAACATCTCGAAACGCAAAAGAATATGCTGATGTTCAAAGGGAGCTTGCGAGGGCAACTAAGCAATTAGTTGAAGATGAAAAAGAGTTAGCTACAACTCGCAAGCTAGAAAAGAAAACTTTGAATGAGTTATTCATCATTCAATCTGCACATCTTTTAGAAGTTCAAAAATTAGACGCTGCGTATAAGGCGGGAAGAATTTCAGTTGAAGAATACAAAATAAAATCTGAAGAACTTTCATTTAAAACTAAATTTCTGAACGATGCGATTGGTGAAAATACTTCTATAATTGAGAGGAATGCAGAAACTTTAGATGAAGGAAATGACGTACTTCAAGAACGAATAAAATTAATGAGAGAGTGGTTAGGATTGGACTCTCCCGAAGAAGATGATGATATTGATGATACTGAGGAAATGGCACAGGCAGTTTCATTATGGGCTATCGCTCAGAATCGATTGAATAAAGAATTAGATTTCACTGATTTAACCATTGATGAATTGAAAGAGGCATCTAAGGAGCTTAACAAAGAATGGAAGCACGTTAGAACAACAGCCGGTGGATGGTGGGATGATTTAAAGCGACTCAATAATGAAGCTGTTCGACGAGAGCAGAGCATCATTAAAGAAACGATTCAACTAAAGAAGCTAGAAGAACAAGTTGCCAGTGGTTCATTAACCATGAGGGAGCTTGACAGGGCTGCTAAAAGTGCTGTATTCAGTTTCAAAGCATTAGGTGATGAACAGCTTGCTCCATTAAGGGCTGCTATACGCGCTGCTAAGGCTGAGTTTCAAGACCTATCAGATACTATCAATGATTCGTTTGCTGACGTTGAAGACCGGTTAGACGCGATTCTCGGTAACGAACAGGACATTGTTAAGCGAAAATTCAAACGTGAAATGGATGAGCTGTTAGAATTGCTTGATAGAGCTAAAGAATCAGGCGATAATAAATTAATCCAGAAAATCAATGAAGCCATTAGAAGTCTAAAGAAAGCACAAGATTTAGAGTTTAAAGATCAGTTTGGAACGAACAACACTCGTTCAGCAACACAGCAACAAGAAACCCCATCTACCGGCATAGGTGGTGGACCTTCATCTGCTCAAATTGTCACTGTAAATCTTAATTTTGCAGGAACGACAAGTTCATTTAATTTTGCCGACCAAGCAAGTGCAGATTCATTTATTGCTGCAATGGAATCATTACAAGAAATTAATTCACAAGGTATAGGCTAATGACATTAGATGACGGTTCAACGACGATAACCCTGCCTGACTCAATGGAATGGTCAGATGAATTTGAATGGTCAGATGTCAAGCAGGAGATAACTAAGACGATTGGCGGGGGAATGGTGGTTGAAGAAGCCACAGTTGCCGCAGGAAGGCCGATTACATTAGTTTCAGGCGAACAGGTGTGGGTACTCAAATCAGTCTTAGATTCGCTTCTAACGCTGATTAACACCGTCGATAAGACATACACTCTGACCATGCCTGATTTAAGCACCCACACAGTTATATTTGACAGAACTTCAGGTTCGCCCTATAGTGCAAAACCAGTTTGGCGAAAATTCACTCATGAAGCTACTGATTATTTTACGCTAACCCTCAGACTGACAAAGGTTTAACATGACAATTTTAAATAATGATATCAAGATTTATCAAGCCCAAGACAATACCGATAATGATTCTGGGGGCGGTAGTCGAACCTCAGTTGAGATTGTCGATGGCGATGTTAATAACCTATTTCCAGACATTTCCCGTATCGACACCGTATCAGGTGATGTGTCTCTTAGAAAAGTATTCCCAACAGTAGTCACAACCAATCGAGATTTATACTACGGCGCTCACGCTATGATTCGTAAGAATCCTACTGATGCGAATGTCAGTGCGTTATTATTTCATACTGATAGTCCTCACGATAAACGAATTGAGGCTCAAGACAAAATCGAGTCGTATGTGATTGCTAGTTATGAGGAAGAATTTTATCTTTACGGTAATCATGTAGCAGGAGCGAAATCGGTAACGTGGTTGCAGCTAATTACATCTACACCTCCTTCAGTTGGTGAAATTTATATGCTTCGTGATGCAGACAATGTGACCGAACAATTCGTTCGTGTTTCAAGTGTTGATTCGCAAAACATTAATTTAGTTCACACAACCGGAAGCAATAATCCAATTACTTACACTCGACGAAGAATTATTTGCGAAATTGAACAACCGTTAGATGTTGCTTTTGTCGGTTCTGATTTCGCACCTTCAGGTCAGCAAGCAAATACTGCAACAACTTTTGCTACTCAGATTGCCGATGCTGCAAAATTCTACGGAACAAAAACTTTAGATGTTAATGCAACCAATGGGGACCAAGTAATTACGGTTGATAGCATTTATGAACAAGTTGTTCCTGCCTCTGTCACTCAAACACCAATCGTAAACGCTGATGCAGTTGTCGATGGTTTAGCAATATTGCCGACCGGAAAAACAGTCAGTATCACATTGACTGGTGCGACATTGAATGCTGGTGATACAGTCAGCCTTCCTCATGCTGTTGTTCCTAATTCCATGACTCAAGTTTTGAATTCAAACTATGGTGATGACGGAATAGGAAACATTATTCAAATTTCTTCCGGTAATATCTACGGTACGATTGATTATAAAACCGGCATAATGGTGTTCACCGATAATCTTGGCACAGGTGGTACAGCAGAATATGAAATCGCTAATGCGATGGAGGCTGCTACAGAATTCACTAATGGCACTTTAATTACTCAAGGTAATCAGAATTTAGTTTATGTTCAAAATTTAAGTCCTCGCCCTTCTCAAACTGATTTATATATTGACTATCGAAGTAACGGTAAGTGGTATCGAATCACATCAAACGCTGACGGAACTTTAGGTCAAGATGCAAACATTGGAGCAGGAACAGTTTCAGACAATGGAGATGGCACAGGAACAGTTTCATTAACTTTAGGTGCAATTCCCGACATTGATTCAACTATTATTTATTCTTGGGGTTCTGCTGATAGATTTACTCATCACGTAGAAGAACGAACAATCAATAGTCAGACAACTACCATTCCTGAAATTTCTACTCGATACATTAAAATAGATTTAGCTGACGGAGACATTGACCCTCTGACTTTTGTAATGCAGCTATATGATGTTACGGATAGCGCACTAGTAAATATTACAGCAGACATTGAAGGTAATTTGATTGATGCTTCAGCTACTAGAGCGATATCAGGGGAATTGGATTTTGTTAATGGAACTGTCTACATTGAAGATGTCAGTAGTAGTTCGAGATTTCCAAATCTTCAGGCTGTCGGTCAGAACATTATTATTGATTACGATACTCTCACTACGGCTGTTTCTGACCCCCATGAAATAAAAGCAAATATTGCTAGTAAAACTCCTACCGGTGGAGAAGTGACTGCTTCAGAAGACACTGGAACAGGAACAATTACATTTAATCTTGGTGAAGCAATCACTGACAGAGCTTCAGTGATTATTAGTATGCCGATTGTAACTTCAGAATTTAATGATTGGGGTGGTGTAACACCATCATATCGAGGCATTGAATATGAGTTACTTTTACGCTCTGATGCAGCAGGTAATTTACACCATGTAGGTGCAACTATCTACGGTGTGATTACTGGAACAGTTGCGTTAAATGGTGACGTATCAATCACATTAATTAAAAACACTCATCGAGAAAATAATCCTGCTTACGCTGGTTCTTTCGGAAGTGAGCCAAAGTATTTAACCATTACTGATTCTTACTACACTATTGCTGATATGGATTTTAGTTTTCAATATCGCGTTGATGCGCCTCTTGGTGGAGTAACGCGAACAGCGGCAACTCAGGTTGACGATACTGCTGAAAATTTATTGAAGTACGTCATTAATGCAGTTGGTGGAATCACCGGAGAAGTCGCTTTCAATTTCTTAGTTCAAACTACAACCAGTGAAACTTATTTATTCTACAGTGAAGGTAGTAATATTTATCATGATTATGATGCGGCAACAGGTGTTGGAATTCAGGTAGGGAGCATTGTCAAGAATACAGGTGTCATCACTTTAGATTATATGTTTAAGCCAAGTACAATGTATTTAGATTTCCAAGCGTTATTCACTGATGAAGTTGAAATAGTTGAGTACGATACGGGAACTTATACTGCTCCGTTTAGAAATGTTGTTTTCAAGACAGCAGCAACCAAGTTATCAACCGGTAGTTTTCAACTGAGATATGAGTCAGAAAATGGTTCTCAATCGGCAACGACTGATGCCAACGGTGTAATTACCGGAACTGACATTGACTCAGGGACTTCTTATGTTGATTCAATAACCGGCATGGCTTCAATTGATTTCACAGCAGATGTATTAGCTCAAAGTTTAAGATACGATGCGGTTGCTGAATCGTCACTACCTCTTGACCCTGACCTACTCGGATTGGACCCTGTTAGATTACCGATAGATGGTCGTGTACCGGTTTTCACAGCAGGAGGGCATATTGTTATATTCAATGAGGTAACTACTGCTACGACAAACGCCACACCTCTTGCTGACGATGTAGAGACATTAGCTCGGTCAGGACAGGCGTACATTGAAGTAATCGATGTTAATGGTAAACGATTAGACCCTACTCAATATGTTGCAGATAAAGTCGCAGGAACAGTTACTTTCAATAATCCTTTAACTCTTGAAGATAAATATGCGGTTGCTCTTACCGGACCATTTTCAGTAGTTGATAGAATCGAAGATATGTTGCTTGCAACTGAAGTACAAATCAACGGTTTGATTTCCCTTTCTGCGCCTCTTGCTCACGATTATACTGCGGGCATAACTAAGGTTGCCAGTAGTCTCGTTTGGGGTGATACCGGCGCAAGAGTTTATAATTATTTCTCTCAGGAAATTTGGGATAGTGGTAATCCTGCATGGTCAGATGTCCTTATAGGTGACCCAACGACTTCACAATATGATGAAATCAATTATCCAATTCAAACTGACAACCAGTCAAGCACCTCCGGTCGATGGGCTATAATTTTCAAAAGCACAACCACAGTTGATGTCGTAGAAGAAAAGCTTGGAGTGGTTGAAGCAGGGGTGAGTATTTCAGTTGATGATGTTGCCCCAATTAATCCTGCTACCGGCAATCCTTATTTCACAATGGATAAAGATGGATTCGGCGCAGGTTGGGTGACTAATAATGTTATCAGAATTAATACAGATTCAGGCGATAACAATATGTGGGTTATCCGAACAGTTAAGTCGGGCGCACTCACTGAGTCAATCGACGATATTGTTCTTGAAATCAGGGGAGATGCTAACTAATGACTATTCGCTTATTTAGTTCAGAAGATGTCGGCGCTCCTGCTCTCGGACAAACAGCAGGGGATTTCATAACCATACTTCGGGCTTGTCTCGTCGATGGTTATGGAACACGAACGGCTCAAGGTTGGTCAATGCCTTACAGTAATTTACCGGAACAGGCGGCGTTTCAAACGGTCGGCGGTAACGATGTATTACGAGTTAATAATGAGAACTATCAGTACGCTCATTTAACCGCATACGCCAGTATGTCAGATATTGATACTGGCGTTGAACCTTATCCCGATAATGCTGCTGACTTAGCAGTTAATCAATTTTGGAGAACAGGGATTAGAGGTTCGTCAAATACGTTTTATGGTAAGTGGTGGGTAATCAGCGATGATGAGTGGTTTTATTTTTACGCGCCACATGACACAGCTACACCTTCTGACCCTATGGGTTTTTTCTTCGGACAGTATGATTGTATTGAGCCGACCTTTACGGCGAACTATGTACTCACTGGATATTCTGCTACTGAAACAACAGTTTCAACCTCGTCAGTGGAAAATGGATTATTCGCTGAAGCAGATTTATGGTGTCGCAGAGATTATAGAAATATCGCAGGTTTCAGACTTGATGCAAGGAGAGATTTTGAAGCTGTAAACTATCAGTATCCAAGTAGGCTAACTGGTTCGATTGCTTGGGAACGTGTAAAGATTCGTTCTGATTTCGCTCCGTATGATTATTACGGTACATTTCCTGAGTATTATCGAGCAATGACAACTTCTGATTATGATTTATCCCCTATGGGTGCATTAATTACTATCAACGGTGATAACTATTTACAGATGACACAGAGTACAAATGTTATTGCCGTTAAATATGATGTTGCGGTAGGTTAGTAATGAGTGTTGATAATCTGCTGAATTTTAATGGAGTAAACGGAACTCAGGTTTTTACTGATGATGGGGATTCTCCGCTTACATTTACTGCTACTGATGCGACTCCCGTATTAGACACCAGTGAGAAACAATTCGGTTCAGCAAGCGTATCGTTTGACGGTAATGGTTATTTAACCAGTGGTGCCATTTCAATTCCTGATACGTGGACATTAGAAGGGTGGATAAAACTAGCTGATTACTCAGGCAATGGAACTCGCCAGTATTCATTTTTTGGATTTAGAGATTTAAATAATGGAGCAGTTTCTAACTTTTTCGGAATAGGATTATCGTCGGCAAGATATTTTGAATATTATGATTCATTCAGTAGAATCACCGAAGGAAAAGCAGCATCTTTAGATTGGACTCATATTGCGATAACTTGCGATGATAAAAAAATAAGATTGTTTGTCAATGGAACACAACAATCGACTCAAGCAGCTAGTCATGTTAGTACTGCTGATTTTTCCAATGTTTCTTTTGAAATCATGGCAGCAAGTAATTCATCGGTTTCTGAACATTTATCGGGTCACATTGATGCTGTCAGATTTACTCCAAATGAAATATTATTCAGTGCTGTTTCTCACAGAGACTTTCCATTCTCAGAGCCGACAACTACAACCTCACCACCACCTGACCCAAACGATAATTTCATTGCTGGTGAACCTATTGTTTTAGACTCAGTAGATAATTTACCTATTAAATTCAAGTTCGATGGTGATTTTGTTGTGGGTACAGGAAGTAGCGAAGGTGGTGGACCGGAAACTGACCCAACAAGTACTAATATTATTTCAGGTAATGTAAAGAAATTAGGGTTGCCGTTTGGTGCAAGAGTCGTTGTTGTTTCCGTGGGGGTAACTCCTGAAGTCGTTGGTTCAGGAACCTCAGATGATATTACTGGTGATTACTCAATTGATGTCTACCCTTACGTAAGTGAATGTTTAATTTATGTCGCACCGGACTATGGCAATGAATTTACAGCAGATGCATTCGTCGGAGCAGGACAGGTTATTCATCCGACTATTCCTAATCGATATATCTATGTGGCTCAAGCCGGTGGAACAGTCGGTGGTGTGGAACCTACGTGGCCTACTGAGGGTCAGATTGCATCTGGTGGTGTTACGTTCGATACAGTAGGTCTTCACCGACCTCTAATGAATGGATTTGTTAAGCCGGTAGTCACGCCGATATGACCGAGTTAATTGCAATTTCATTAGGTGGAAGCTACGGCAAAGGCTCACCGATAGATAATGATTTTAAAATCTCATGGGCGCTTCATGAGACAATAGATGTTTCTAGTTCATTGCCGATAACTACGGGAACACCGGTTGATACTGGAATCAAATATCAATATGAGCATGGTAGCTTTAAAAGTTTTTTTATCAATGGCGGGTTGGTTTGGGATAGACTGGATGAATTGAACAGTAGCGTCAAAGGAATCAAGGCCGGTATTAAAATTAATCCCTCAGTGAATAGCGGATATTCTTGGGATAGATTGGATGAATTACATTCTTCAGTATTAGGTGTTAAGTCCGGTACTACTCCGGTAGAAACAGATGGTAAATTTGAATTTAATTTGGTAGACGTTCAATATGATAAACCAAATCCGAATCTTCAGTATCGCTATCTACCAACGAGTGATTTCGTCATTGGTAGCGAGCTAGTTACGTTTACGACTGATTTTATTCAACCAGTGGATTTAACGGCAATTAGAACTCGCTTATCGCCGGTTGGTTCAGGAACACAATTTCCGTGGAGCCGAACGAGAATTGTTGATATCTATCAGGCTTTGAATTATGGTTATTCCATTAATAATTTTTTAGTTGGGGGTTCTGTCAGAACTGATTATCCAGTTGATGATGATGCAATAAACCCACCCGTTGACCCACCAACAGTAGCAGAGGTAGTGAGAATCGTGAACATCGTTAATGTGGTTAAATTACCTGAGCGAACGCCGATTGATTTCGTAGACTTTACGTTAGCGACTGACTTAGATTCAATCGCATGGGTAGTCAATTTTACTATTGGCTCTCAGGCATCTTTAGACATTCTGAAACCGACCGGCTTAACAACCGTTGAAGTTGAAATAAATGTCAATGGTGAATTGTTTGTCTGCTTCATCGGTCGAACTAAGACAGTCATATCGGCTGACCCTAGTGGGATGCCTAAAAAATCGTGGAAGTGTACCGGATGGTCAGCAATTAAAACACTAGCTCACCCTTACACTAAGAAACGCTCTCATACTGAAACGTCGAGCAGTACACCATCTGGGTTACTGAACGATGAATTGACCGGTACAGGCGTCACAGGAGCTTGGAACAGCGTTTCATGGACTATCCCTGCCAACGTATTCACCTACCTTGAGAAATCGCCACTAGCGGCTATCGCGGAGCTTGCTGAGTCGGTAGGTGCAGTAGTCATCCCTCATGCTTCAGATAAATCTCTGACCATTGAGCCGTACTACCCTGTCTCACCTTGGGATTGGGATATTACGACTGCTGATTATAATATGAATGAAACAGAGTTCTATTCGATGGACACCGAATGGATTCCCAAGCAGGCTCCTGATTCAATTTATGTTTACGGCGAAGAAACCGGTGGGGTAGCAGTTAAATGTGTCAAGAACGGTACAGCAGGGATTCTAACGCTACCTACTGTCGTGAACAAATACATTACCGATACTGTTGCAGGGACCGAACGAGGAAGAATAGAAGTAGCTAAGGCTGCTTTCAAAGAAATCATTCCGGTAACTACCTACGTTGATGCGACTGATGGAATTATTAAACCTCAATCATTACTGTCAATTACCCCGCTATCTGGGAGTACATGGAAAGGCATGGTTATTGGTACTTCAATCAGCATTAAACGCGTAGGAACTGCGGTTGTTCAGGCACTTCAAATAGAGAGGCATTACGACTAATGGCTAACGCATTTAATAGATTTCAATCACTAGTTGGAACAAATTCAATCGACGTAGTAACGATTACCGGTAACAACGGTGATGGAACCAGTAATGCTACTACGCTTGCAGGAGACCCGATTACTGTCAAAGGTGAATCGGTTTCTTCGGGGAATAACGCATTTATCAGGGGTGGTGAGATAATTCGGTCTGCTCCTAACTTGACACCTACACAAGTTAGTATATAATTTGAGTCCTCCTTATGTTGTATTAACCCTCTTAATTGAGGGTTTTTTTTGTCCGGTGATTAAATCAGTGTTTCAGGGGTGGTTCACTGATGGCTCACTAATCACCGGACAACTGCTTTCTTATTTCGTTCAATTTCTTTGTGTTAATTTCACTTCTAGTCAGACATCGAGGTGGGTCATTATCTTTAACGTCCCACGACTTACCGCAACAATGACATTGCCATTCGTCTTGATATTTGATTGCGTTCCGATGAATATTCATTAGTGACCCCTCTTGCGTTTATCGATGGCCGCAAATGGGTCAATGACTTTATTCATTTCCCGCGACTTGATAATGAATAGTTTTTCTCGAACGCTGCATTCTAATTTATTCAGCTTGACAGCTATGTCACGCACTGAGAAACCTTGCTCATCTAATTCCATTACTGCTTCTTTAAATTCATCTGATGTCATAATTACCTCTTAGTTTAGTAAAAGTGGGTCAACGAGTTTCTTAGTCTCCCCAATATAATAATCATAGTCAATTGTTGTCACATCAAAATCTTTCATATCAGTGCAGTCAGTAACAAACACATCTTTGTCGATTCCGATTTCTCGCGGAGGCATTTCGCTTAACTCTGGAAAAGCAACCGGTTTAAATTTACCTGACTTCGGCTGCTTACCGTGAGTAACGACTTGATATTCTCCGGTATCTTCGTGCTGATAGTGGTCTCCGGTGTCCCACTTGTCGATTTGAGTTTGAGTATGTGGCATTGTTTTAATTAACTTACCACCATCGACACTCGCATAGTAGCGGCTAATATTCTGAAGCGGTTGTCTGTTTTCACCTTTCACTAATTCTAGTTTTGATGAGCGCGGTACTTTCGTTCGTAACATGAAATCTAAATAATTAACATGGTTCTGGATAAATTTACGAATGCTCTTACCTTCAACTAAAGCAGCCGAAGCAGCCTTGGCTACCACAACAGCACTTTGATTTTTATGCCATGCTAATTCTCTGGTTTGCGGATTGTCAATCGACAACTCATAAGCATACGCGCCGATACGTTTGACATATCCATCGGTTGTAACTGCCAGATAAGAATTAACATCTCGAATAGCCATCATTGAATATTCAGCTTCCTCAAGTTCGAGACTGGTTATTTCTTCCCACCACTTCCACAGAGAGTTAGCGTGTTCTCGATATTCCTTTGGACACAGGAAAGTTAAACCATCTGTGTTAATCTGAACCATCTTCAGGTCTGGTATTTTCATTAAGTGTTCAGCGAGCATACAAAGTAAAAGCTGACCGTTGATAGTTATGCTCATCGTGAATTTCTGGTCTAAGAAACAGCTAAATAAATTTGATGAGTTACCGAAAACAGAATTCAATGCTAGCTTGAGCATTGAATTTTCAGCAGTCTTTTTCGCATAACTCTTACGTTGATTGTAAACGTCTTGATAGATGTCGCAGAAACGCTCTGTTAGGTGTTCTGGATAGAATCGGCTACCAATAGCAAGGTTAGGGTAGTAGCTCGCTACGTCCCAATCTAGGAGGTCGTGAGTATCAGAATTTCGTACTACTTTCTTTTTCAGGCTACCGTGAATTCCTCCCGCTCCGAAGTCAAATTGAAACCCATCGAGGGTAGCGTGTAAGTCATTAAAGAATCCTTTCAGGGAAAGTAAACCTGTTTTATCGAATTCATTAATTACTGATGATTTTAGAAAATTAAGAACCTCTTGAAATTCAGGACGCTCAAATTCAACGTATGGCAGAATGACTTCGGCTATTTTGATTTCTTCTCTGAAGGTCTGATTTAACTCACCGTTTATTTTCTTAGGGATTCCATGTTTTTCTAATTCCATAATAAAATATTCTGAACCAATCTTAGAATCACTGAAGTTCGTGAAATTCCTACGATGTTTTGCTGATAGCTTATCTCTGAAATCAATCATTGGTTGCGTATAACCTCTGAATTTTTCAGTCTCCCTTGTGTCATGACCGTTGTACGCTAATATCTCTCTTGATTGCTCATAAGTTAATGGCTTTAACGGGTCATAGGGTAAGTCTTTGATTGTCGGTGAGCGCATATTAAATTCAATCATTTTCAATGAGGTCATTTTTGCTCGATTATCGAAATGGTGAATTTTAAATAAATCAACCTGCGGAATATGATGTTTGTTCTCATAGATTACATGAGGATTAAACTGGTGAATTTTCCCGTCAGCAAAATAAGCCTGTGATTTTTTATAAAGTGATTGATAAGATGCTACGCCTAATGAATCAATAAAATGATGTAATAACATATAATCGTAAGCAGCATTATTAAACCCCACCATACGATGTTTGAATGTTTTCAAACCCATTAAGAAATCCATGAATTTCTTTCGGTCATCGTGCCATTCTGATATTTCAAATATGAAAGACCTCCTGTTATCCAGAACGGCATAACAGGAAAAGAAATTCGGGTAGCACTCTAAATCGTATGAGAAGTCAGCCATTAAATTAAAACTCCTGTAATTTAATGGCTGCTTGAATACTCATGATTGCTTCTTCCCAATCTTGCTTTTGAGATTTAACGCCTCGGTTTCCACCATCAAGTAATTTTTTTATTGCATGACCGATGGCTTGGTCCTTCACATCGAATGCTTTTAAAGCAGCATATACGTCGATGCAATGTACGGTTTCACCGGATGGTGTATTAACCTCAATAGTCTTAACCATTCGGTGATAGCGAGATAGTCGTTCTTCAACTTTTGCCGGTTTAATTTCAGGCATAGGTGTATCAGAAGAAGACTTAGGTAATTGAGATTCATACGGTGGAAAACTCGCTACTGGTTTAGGAGTATGAGGTACTACTTTCGATGGTTCAGCACAAAAAGGACATTCATGATATGTTGACGAATTATATGCTTTCATACAAGTATTACAAATTTTAGTTTTCATTTTTTATTTTCTCCAATAAGTTGAGTGATTCTCTTTCTGAGAGTGTTTGAGCCTTTAAAATATTAACTTTAAAAGTTCGTTCAAAAAATAGCTGAGTAGTTTTAACGTCCCAATTATTCTTAGTACCTGTGTCATGACACCATTGCTGCATCTGAGTTCTTAATTGTGTCTGTGCAAATTGTCTTTTAACGTGGTTATTAACCGCAGAATTCACAACCATGCTTTTCATGTTCGCCTTCATCATATTACTTCGTAAGCGAGCAGGGTTTAAATCAACCTTATCTCTCTGCTTTAAAATCGTGTCAATAAATTCTACGTTCATTTCAACCAAGTCAGTCTTATCGACAATCAACTGCTTCATCGCTTCGTTGGTTTCTTCTTTCGTTTCTTCATGAGTACATTCAGGACATACAAATCGTGAGCGAACAGTCGGTGTATAAAATGCAAAACATTCAGGGCATATTCTACCGCTCGGTAATTCATTATCGCCTGTTTTCTTTTTGCCTCGCTCCAATGTCCATTCTGGGTCATCATGTGGCGCACCATAAATACAATGACGAGAAACATTACCGACTTGATCAATTAAAATGCCGAAATCTTTACCTTCAAACGGACGGAGTAAACGACCGAATTGCTGCTTGAATAAAGAATAGCTTTCAGTTTTTCGTAACATGATGACGCAACTGACAGCAGGGCAATCATACCCCTCCCCAAAAAGGTCGCAATTTACGAGATTTTTTATTGACCCTAATTTAAATTCAGTGAGTGCTTTGATTCTTTCCGGTAATGGCGTTTTAGAACTCAAGGCTACTGATGGTATTCCTGCTCGATTAAATTCGTCAGCAACGTGTTCAGCATGAGCAATGTTTACAGTGAACGTGATTGTTTGTAGACCGGAAGCTAATCGTAAATATTGTTGAACTGTATCGCCGGTGATATCTGCTCGGTCTGTTCGTTCGGCTAATTGCTTCTGATTGAATTCGCCATTCTTTGTGATTCGCAATCCAGACACATCGAGTAATTGTGGAGGTACGAAAATTTTATATGCTGATAAATTTCCGGTTGTAATTAATTCACCCATCGTCGAGCCGACTATCATCTCATCGAATACGCCATCATAGTCACGACCTAAGCCTTGCTTGTCTGAACGTATCGGGGTGGCGGTTACTCCTAATCCTATTGCATTCGGAAACGCTGAAACACACTTACCCCATTTATTTTCTTTCAAACAGTGATGTGCTTCATCGAGCATCCAGACTTTTATTAGTGGTAATATTTCATCGAGTACACCAGATTCTAGTCGTCGTGTGAACGTATCGACTGACGCGATAGTAACGTGAGAACCTTCATTATGATATGAGTCACCATGCTTAATGTGATTCGCATTAGCGGTATCTCTAACGGTATGTTTTGCGGCAATGAATCCGTGATGAACACCCATTAAACATAAGGCATCGGATATCTGAGAAATTAAAACGTCACGGTGAGCAAAAATAATAACTCGTTCTTTGTTAGCAAGAGCATTTTTTGCAAACTCAGATTTAATAATTGTCTTACCTGCGCCAGTTGGTTCAACCAATAGAAGATTTGTGTGCTTCTTCCACCCTTGGTAAACTTTGTCAACTGAGGATTGCTGATAATCGCGGAGAGTTATCACTATTTACGAACCTCATAATCACCGTCAAGGTTCATTTCGATAATGGTGTCATCAATGCGATATTTAGTGTGAGTGAAAGAACACTCGGTTGCGTGAAATTCTTCAATGAGATTCTTACGTTTTTGAATAAGTTTATTCATGCCGTAACGAGATAGTTTATTGATTCGTTTGCAAAATAATTCTGCTTTATTGTTATTCATTTTCACTCCTGTTATTTTGTGTTGGTGTATTTTTCACAATTACTCTCGCGCTCTTGCGACGACTCGAAAAAACCGTAAGACCAGTAGTCTTCAAATCCACAGGTCAAACATTTCGTTTTAGCCTCGCAAGCATGACCGTTAACAGTATCAACCAATTCAACATCGTTAGTCTCACCGCATCGGTTGCAAGACTCTAAAACGTGATACTCAATCATTATTCACCCCTGTTATTTTAAGAAGGTGTTCAGAGACAGGAGTTGAACCTGTAATCAAAGCCTTAATAGTCACCACAACCTAGATGGAGTCGAACCATATTTCTCTACCGCAGACTGAACATTAATTAGTGAGGTGGAGTTAGTAAAAGGCTCAATCATTAGCCGGATTTAAACCGATTCACTAACCTACCCACAGCAATTTTATATGCTGCGGTTATAACTCCACCTCTAAGGGAATCACACCCTCTATATTGGTTAATCTTTAAATGCGCCAACTGGCATTATCATCTCATCGTCTTGGGAGTGACACCACATCATTATACTGTCCAATATAATGACAGTGTAAACACTGACTCGCTTATCGTTGGAGGGCAGCTAACCCCACCTCGGAACTAAGTTCAACCGCCAACGAAATTAATCATACACTAAATAAAAATAATTTCAAATATTATTTTACATTCTTTGAAAATCATGTATGATGCACACTCTCACAACGAGAAACTAAACAATCCAATATGAGGAAAACATTATGGAATTAGGAATACTAGAACGGATAGAAGCCAAGTTAGATAAATTGCTTGGTGCTGAATCTGCCCCTGCTGAAGCCGGTCGATGGAAAACCGACAGAGTAGAAGTTGCTGCCCCAGAATTAACACCCACTGTTGAAGTACAACCAGAATTACCAGTAGAGGAATCGAAAGGCTCTGGAATGCTCGATGACGGTGGTTATGAGTGGGATGAGCGCATTCATTCATCTAACAAGAAGAAGACTGCTAAGGGTATCTGGACAAGACGGAGAGGTATAGATGACTCATTGTATAACCAAGTGATTGCGGAGCAGACAATTAACCCACCAGAAGGTTCGGAAGAAGCAGACATTAATGCTCTGGATGTTCCAGAAGCACCATCGGTTCCAACACCTCCTGCTCCACCTTCACCATCGGTTCCAACACCTCCTGCGGTAAAACCTGAAGACGAACTTAAGAAAAAAGTTATGGCTTCAATTGCAAACTTAACAACGCGCTTTGGTGTAGATTTTGACAAGGTGATTGCTCAACTTCCTGACAACGTAAAAAGCTTTGATGCACTTGACTCAAGTAAGTATCAAGAAGTGAGTGTTGCAATGGAAGCTTGGGAAGGATGGTTAGATTTGTGTCAAGATGAAAATGTGACTATTCAAACAATCGGTGGTCAAGCAGGTATTGACGGAATGATTAGTATTTATAATCACTACAATAACTCAACGAACTTCAACCAGATTGACCCTTCTGAATTAAACAATGTTCATGATTGTTTAATGGATTATCGTAAGAAGTGGGAAGCGGTTAAGTAAGATGGCTGAAATAGTTCACAGTCGATTCGGCGCATCTGGTTTCAGCAGAATTATTGCCTGTAATGGTGTGATTCGACAAACCAGACATTGCGTCAATGAATCAAACCCTGCTGCTGAACTTGGTACTGCTGCTCATGAAGCCGGTGAATTTGCATTGCGAATGGGTGTGAATGCTTTTGACTTATTAGATATTGAATTTAACGGTCATACCGTGGATGCTGCGATGGCTGAAGCGGTTCAACTCTATGTTGCTTTTATTAGAAATATAGCGTTGGTAAATAATGTTAAACCAATGCTTGAAGTTAAAGTAATCATGCTATCAGTGCGTGAAGATGTTTTCGGTACTGCTGATTGCATTTTCATCATCGGTGACACCCTTCACGTGTATGATTACAAACATGGTTATGGAATTGTCGAAGTTAAAAATAATTCTCAAGCAACTTTTTATGGTGTTGCTGCTCTTGATACTTTTCAATTGTGGGACACTATTAAAACTGTTCGTACAGGAATTATTCAACCTCGCGCTGACCATGTTGACGGGTCCATTCGTCTTCATGATTATACAATCGAAGAAATGAAGCAGCACCAGATTGTATTTAAAAATACAGTTGAAGCAGCATCAAATCCTAATGCACCACTTAACGCAGGAGAGCATTGTTTGTATTGTATGGCTTCCGGTTTTTGTAGACCTCGCATTGAAAGAACTATGAGTTTAGCGTATGGTGAAAAACCAGTTGAAACGCTGAATGAAAATGAAATCATTGCAATGTTTAAAGAAGTACCGGCATTAAAAAGAAACATCGCTAGAATTGAAGAACGAGCATTAAGTCTTGCTCGTGACGGAAAGGAAATCGAGGATTTCAAATTAGTGAGAGCTATCAAGCGAGCAAGTTGTTCTGATGAAAAACTATTTATTGAAGCGGCGAAAAAAAGCGGCATTGATAAATCCAAACTTTATAATCTGAAATTAAAATCGATGACGGATTGTAAAAAAATTGTTGATAAGAAAGTCGTTGATGAATATTTCGTCAAACCGCCCGCGTCAACTACTTTAGTAAAAATGACTGACAAACGTGCTGCGGTATCTACCCGTCCATCGGCTGTCGGTAAATTCAAAAATGTAACGGAGAAATAAAAAATGGCTAATGAAATTGTATTTACAGATGTGTTCAGATTGTCATACCCTCATTTAGAAAAACCTCAAGAGCCGCAAAATGCAGGTGAGGCCGCTAAATATGGTATTGCAATGATGTTCCCGCAGTCAGGTGTTTTACCTGTCAACAATCAACCAAGTACTACTGATTCAATATTCGCTGCTCTCGACAAATGCTGCATGGAGCAATGGAATATTAATTTTGCTCAGGCATCGGCTGAAGGTATGGGCGTTCAATTCCCACCGAAACGAAAAGACGGTAATACTGTTTTTGAAAAAGACGCGCAAGGTAATCCTATCGCCGGTCAGGTTAGTCCTAACTCTGCGAATATGTGGATTCTAACAGCGAAGAATATTGACCCAGTTGGTTGCTGTGACCCAACTGGTACAATTGATATCGCACCGAAAGATGTACTCGCCGGTTATTGGTGTTCAGCAGAATTAGAATGTGCTGCTTATGACAGTAAGAACGGTCGAGTTATTTCTATTAAAGTGTTGAATGTTCAACTGTGTTATAAAGATGAGGTGTTCGGCAACAAACGTGTAGCGACTCCTGCTTCGGCTTCATTCGCTAATCGTGCAATTGCTGATTCAAATATTGCACAAGGTTCTATTCAGCGAGTGGTTCCGAATCAAGTAACACCATCGGCTCCGTCAGTGCCGACACCTCCTGCTCCTACAGTGCCGACACCTCCTGCTCCTACAGTGCCGACACCTCCTGCTCCTACACCAACCACTCCGGTAATCATGAATGAAGGTCAGCCGACCTATGAAGCAATGATTGCTAATGGATGGACAGATGAGCAAATCATTACAGCAGGTTACGGTAAAGCTAACTACATGGACCCTGCGGGATGACACCGGAGCAACGGGCCTCTCAAGACGTTCGCCTTCGGGCGAGCCAATGGGGAATGAAGTTGTTCAGGAACAATAGTGGGGTTCTCATGAATCCTGCTAATATTCCTGTCAGATTCGGATTAGGTAACGAGTCGAAAAGAATAAATAAAATAATTAAATCAAGCGATTTTATTGGTGTTTTTGCTGTCACTATTACACCAGAAATGGTCGGTAAGACAGTCGGTGTTTTTGCAGCCATTGAAGCTAAGGCTGATGGATTTGTTGAGCGGGAAGAATACCCTGAAGGCTCAAGAGAGAAAGCACAGAAAACATTTATTGATTTAGTAAAAACTCAAGGTGGACTAGCAGGTTTCGCAACCAATGCCAGTGACGTTGATAAACTCACAGAAACATATTTTAGCGGATTAATAAAATGACTAAAAAATCAGAAATAAAAAAGCGTTTGTTTGCTTACGAAGATAGGAATGCTGTTCACGTAGCAATGGTTAAACGTCAAAAGAAATTACAAGCACTGGTTGATATTCACGGAATCGAAAACGTGTGTCTTGCCGGTGGCTATGCTGAATCGACTTTGAGTCAGTACTTAAGAATGTCATCACCTAATATCGGAAAAGAAAATCTGGATAAAGCTATTCATATTTTGAAAGGATTATAATAATAATTTCCAACATTAGGGGATGCAATTATGCAGTATGATTTAGAGCAAGTCAGGACTCACCTCGCGTTGTTATCAGGTGAAGAAAACTCATTAGAAACCTTTCAACATTATTTTGACCCTGACGATTTACCCAAGCGAAAAGGTTTAGCAACTCATTTTACGAATCGGCTGAATGAAAGCCTTGATTACCTTCTTGAGATGCAAAAACATCTTTGCGGTATTTATGTGACTGTCAATAAAACAGACGGTAAAGGCAGGAAAGAAAAAAACGTCATCGGCTATCGTAACTTTTTTGTTGATTATGATGATAGTACTGAGCCATCGTGGACAATACCCCCTACCTGTACGACTAAACGTGGACCGAGAAATGGTCATGGGTTCTTTCACGTTAAAGGGGAGTGCAGCAAGGAGGACTGGATTAGAGTACAGAAACATTTAATTATGTTCTACAAAACGGACCCTGTAATGACTGACCCACCTCGCGTGATTCGTGTAGCAGGGTTCTTACATTTAAAAGATTCTAAAAACCCCCAAATGTACCGGCTTGATATCATCAATAAAGATGTCTCCTATACTGTCGATGAAATGATTGCTTCTATGCCTCTCAATGAGGCGCAACAGGAAGCCCTTGACGATTGGGTTAATCAGGAGTCGAGAGTGGACACAGGGACCGGATATGAAGCTAATGCTGCCCATAGTGTTAGGCTACTCAATTGGGCTAAGATTCAAGCGCCCGTAGCTGTCCGTGGAACCGGCTCTAAAACAGTCCTTGGTGTTGCAGGGTGGGCGCATGATTTAGGTATTCCCTTTGACGAAACTCAACAAGTCCTATGGGAACACTATAACCCTCGCTGTGAGCCTCCGTGGTCTGATGAACCCCATGAGAAGACAGATTTCTTTGAGACTGTTAAACGGGCCTATACAGGCGCTCATAGTGCGGCAGGTTGTCGAACATTCAAACACGCTGTTCAACAGCGCAAGCTACCCCCTCGGACTGATGGGTGGACTGCACAACCTGAGATTCTTAGTTCTGATTCTCCTGACATCGATACGAGCGAACGCGACTATGGTCGAATGAGTAAAGATGAAGCTGTTAATGCTAAGAAAATGTTAGACGCTAAGACACCGGAGATGGAAGTTGCTATCATGTTCGATGGTTACGAATACAATGGTCGAGAAATCTATCGTGAGGATAAAATGTATTACCGGTATAACGGTAAAACTTATGAGTATGTTTCCGATGATATTATCAAAGCGGAAATTCAAAAGTTCTGGTATAAGGATAAACCGTCGAGTGGGAAAATTAACGGCGTTATTGAGTCTCATAAAAACCTAGTAACTCGTAGTGGATTGGCTAACGGTACATGGCTCAATCGAAAAGATTCTGATGGTTCAAACTATTCAGTTTTTAATAATGGCATCGTTGACCTGTCACTTGAAAAACCAATTGTCATTCCTCATTCGTGGGCTTACTTTTCGTTTGCTAGTAAATCGTATGACTATGACCCCGAAGCTAAATGTCCTGTGTTCACACGTACAATAAATGATATGTTTGAGCATGACCCCGATAATACAGTTCTACTTTTAGAATTCATCGGCTTGTTACTCACTCATGTTTTAAAATGGCAAAAATTCTTATTCTTAAAAGGTGTTCCTCGCGGCGGTAAGGGAGTCATAACCAATCTCATTCGTAAGTTAGTCGGTGAAGAAAACTGTGCTAACCCATCGCTTCAGGATATTGTTAAAGCGCCTATTCTTCATTCATTATCGACTAAATCAGTAGCATTCTGTGATGACGTTCGCTCACTACCAATGGGTATTCGAGATACCGTATTATCCAAACTGCTTCAGCTTACCGGTTGTGATGCTCAGACATTCGATGTTAAATTCAAGGGCGCTCAAACGTGCGTTATACCGGCGCGATATGTGATGAGTTCTAATGAGATTCCAGACTTCATTGATGCCTCTGGTGCTTTGCTTGCTAGAATGCTGCTAATCACGTTCGAGAAGTCCTACAGAGGTCGAGAAAACCTTACATTGGGCGATGACCTTGCTGCTGAACTATCTGGTATCTGTAACCTCGCTACGGCTGCTTATCGTGCTGCTGATAAACGTGGTCGATTTACTGAACCTGAGTCTAGTAAGATTGAAAAAGAAATTATGCGTACTGAGTTCTTCCCCCTTTCTAGTTTCGTTACTGACAATTGTGACCTCGAAGATGATAGCTTGGTGTCAGTAACGGACCTCTATAAATCTTATCTGGTTTATGCGTCAACGAATTCCGTTCGTATGCCATACACTAAAACGAAATTATGCAAACAGCTTCGTAGTTCTGATTTAGCTTTGCGTATGGTTAGAAAAACGATTGACGGTAAGAAAGAAAACTACTTAATCGGTATTGAATTAAATCAAGAAGCAAGGGATATTATCAGTCTCGATAATGTTACGAACTTCCCAAACAGGAGAGAAAACAATGGTTAGATTTATAAGTAAAATAAACTCAGGAGAGAATGTTAGCGGCATTCAATCTGTGAACATGGACCTCGTTAGACTCGTTGCGCTTGATGAACCAAGTAATACAATAAATATTTACTTCAGTGGTGGCGGTCCTGATATGAGTTGGAACTTTGAGACTAGAGATGAAATGTATGAGATGTTTGTGTTGATGACGAAATATGTACCCCCTATAAAAGCGGGGTAGTTTTCTACTTAATTATCTTCTTGCAATTGGTCCCATCTTTTGTACATGAAAAACAATTTCCTGAAGGGTAACAAATAACATTCTTGTGACCCTTTGTGGAAGCAAATGTAACCGGTGTGTACCAAGTCGCAACAGCTAATGCTATTACAGATATTACAGTAAATGGTTTACTTTTCTTCATTTTATTTCTCCAATTTTGCCATCAAAGTCCGGTGATGGCTTCCGGTTGTTATTCTTTCTTTTTGATAAAACATACATAGCAACGCTCCTTATACCCGCCATAATCCCATTCCCCATTAACTGCTTCGCACCAGTCGTCAAAATAGTCTGGGTGATTATCATCTTCTTTGTTGAACTGATAGAATGTAACAAGATACCACCCATCATTTTTAGCTCTAACCTCTAAGGCTCTTAGTTTTTCTGAGTTCATCAACTCTCTATTCCTTATTGTTGGTTGCTTCTTTAACAGCCCATTCCCACAACTCAGATTGATTCTGGCCCATATATTCGCTTTCAAATAACTTAATGGCTTTTTTAGCTTGTTGGTATGTCATAATCTATTCCTTATTACAATCTCATAACAACTATCACAAACATGAACCACATTTTCATCACCAACAGGTTCACCATACAAACTTTCGTATTCAGTCTCCAACTCTTTCTGAGTCACAGTCGATTGAAGTATCTGGTCGCAACCTTCGCAAGTAAATTCGTGCGATTTCTTTAACCTGTTGATTTCAGCCTTTTCCCATTCTTCAAAATCTCTGTTCGATTCAGCTAACATTCTTCTGTTACCGTTAAAATAATTCATGACACTAATACCCCTATGGCTTTCTTCTTTCTGGTTAAGTAAAAATCTAGCATTCGTTGACCTTCGCAAATCGATACAGTGTCAATATGAACCATTCGCTTTACGACTTTATTCCATCGCAGGATTCGTAGTTTGTTCATACTGTTATCCTCGTTAATGTTGCATTGTGTTCACTGTATATCGGTCCATAATAAACACCTTCAAACCACGGTGAATCCCAATATCTTGCTTGAAGTATTCTGAGTCGAGTAAGTATGTCGATACGTTCAACCATTCGCTCTAATTCTAGCTTATAATCAAACTGAGCGTGTAAGGTTAATTCGGTGCAAGTTCCTATTTTTATACCACAAACAGAAATCGTTCCTTCTCCTAAGTGCTTATTCATCGTCCTGCTCCCATTCCAATATCGGAGAGTGTTACCCCGTAGGGCATCATCTGCAATTCTAATGACTTAAAATGCTTGCTGAATGTTAGGCTGCGAAGGTATTCAACCGGCTTACGTTTAGTCACAACCACTTCGGCTATACGCTTGTCATCCAAATACACTCGAACGTAACTCTCGTTGCCTGTTACTGCGTGTGTGCCTGTTACTTTTATACTCATTACTGCTTACTCCTACTCTCGTTAATTTCTTCATTGAGTTTGTGATACATTTCATTAAAATTAATGAAATCTCTACCTTCAGGGTTGGAAAATCGAATTCCGTATTTAGAATGGTCCACAAGTTCTTTCGCCTTATTTAAAGAGCAACCTAAAATTTCAGGCATATCTTTAGTCTTCACCCCCCTATCGACTAGCTCTTTAAATAATCTGTAAGTTAGGTGTTTAGCTTTCAAACGATAGAAATTCTTCCATTTAACTGCCTTGCTCCATTTCAACTTATAAGTTTTACCATCATTGTTTAAAGATTCAGTACCGCTTTTGATTTGCCTTTTAGTTGTAGTGATATCAGTCTTAATTTTATAAAGTTCAAATTCAATTTCTTCTTTCTTCGACATCAAACCTTTCAGTTCTTTTTCCTTCGTTTCTTTAAAATCGTCAGTACTCATTACTGCTTACTCCTACTCTCGTTAATTAATGTATCGATACACTCAATCATTCCGTCGATGAGGGCTATTTCTCCCTGCTCGACGCTCGCTATCCAGTACCGAACTGAATCGTGCTTACGGCTCAAATCTCGAAGCTTGAGAGGTATCGAAACACCCCCCGCTTCAGGTGTAGTGAATTGTTCATCAAGAATACCCCTCCTATCTAAGCTGTCGAATATACCCTTTTTATTCATGAATTTATCTCCATTATTAAAATCGTGCGATAACCCTGTCCTTAATGCTTTTAATATAACACTTTCAACATCCACTTGTGTTCTTAAATTAAAATCTAAACATAGTTTTTTTAAATAATCTTGAGATATCTTGCGTAGCTCGGTGGCTGTGACGTTCGTGCGGCGGGACTTGCCTACCTGATAGCCACGATTGGTTAAGCATTCAATTAAGCTTTCATCTGATATTAAATTTAATGAGCCGTTCATGGTTATTTATTTCCTTATTTGTTGGTGTAAGTGGATTATATACAGGTCCACTTATTAATGTCAACTACTTTAAGTGGACCGTTAGTAATTTTTTGTACAATTTAGGGGGAGAGGACAAAAGTTTGGGAAAACGGACAAAAACTTTTGTCCTCCTTAAGTCTATGATTTATAACAGTTTTTCGGGTTTTTTGAGGTTGAGAGGACAAAAGTTAAAATAAAATATTTAAAATTTGGGGTAATGAAATCAATAGCTTAGAGGTGAAAAGGACAAAAGGACACAAAATAAGGCTGTTTTGGGGTGCAGCTCTGTAGCTCCACAGCCACAGCCAGTACTAAGCTACAGTTACTATATAAATACTAGTATATCTTTATAATAAGTAGTATATTTTGTGTCCTTTTGTCCTTTTGCCTTGTAAGTCATTGATTTATAAAGCCCAAATTTTAAATATTATTTTTGGTTTTTGTCCAAACTTTTGTCCTCTTGCTCTGTAAGTTATTGATTTTACAGGGTAATTCGGGCTTTTTGCCTTAAAGTGCAACTTTTGTCCTCTTAGAGCAACTTTTGTCCTTTCGACCTCTAAGTCATTGATTTATAAGGCCCAAATAAAATATTTTAAATTTGGGTATTTTAAGTGGATTTCAGGGTAAATGAGAATTGCTCCATTAAAGGACACATATTTCCACTGGTTGAAGATAAAATGAGATTTGAAAGTAAAAATAAGTGGACTTTGACCTAAAAATAAATTTGACAAGTGGATTTTGTTTGTGTTACCGCGTGTGCGCGTTCTATTTATAGAAAGTTTTTAAAAATAAGTGGATTATTTAATTGCTAAGTGGATTATTTATGCTATAGTTACCATATCGCTTAGGAAAACAACGGGAACGAAAAATGAGCAAACTACAAGATATAATTACTAAACTGAATAAGCTTGAAAATGAATTGTGGAATGTAACAAACTCTAAATCATTATCAAGGGGACAGAAAGTAATTCAAAGCGAGCGTATTAAATTGAAGATAAGAAAGGTTAAGCGAGTCAGAGACATTGCACTAGCTGACTGGTCAGAGGAATAAGAAAATGATAGTAACTGAGAGAGCTATAGCCATATTTGATAACATGTACAGCGGTACTTGGCGATCTGAGTCTGTACCTCTTGGTCAGATGGAAGATTGGCAAGATGAGGTAACTACGCTATATATTGAGAGAGCGCTCAGTGTGTACTTGCAAGAGACAGGTAACAGCTTGCCTGTTTACCCTGATAGCGATTGTGAGCATGAGCTTGATTGCTATTACTACCACTTGGAAGCTATAGAGAATACAGCTGAAGATTATTTTAAAGATAGATACCCTGATTTTGTTATCGATAGTAACACGCAGGTTGTCACATTGTGTAACTACAAAGGCGAAGGTGAGTGTATATCTTTACTTGAGCTATCAGAGAGTTTACCTATCTACGTGTCAAAACGAGAGAGCTATGACTATAAACTTAGAGGAATAAGAGAATGACTAAATCACAATTTAAAAAGGCTTACCGTCAAGCGCGAAAATTAATATATGTAAACGGTATGAGTTCTTTGCAGCCTTTACTTGATATTGGATTTACTAAAATTCAAGCGTTGGATTTAATTTTTCCAACTTTAAAAGCTGCAAATGTCGGTTATTCGATTTTGATTGAACAACCAACTTTAAAATCAAATCTTAAAAACGGCAAACTATATGTTTATGGCGCGCCTGTAAATTTATTCAACTATTAGGAATTAAATAAAATGAGCAAATTAATTATGAACAAATTAATCATGAAAAGAAACGCGGCAAATTATAACCCAAAAATGAGCTGGAAAGTGCGCTTAAATCTCGCTGTTTATTCAGCGCCTAAAAAATCAAACTTAAATTTTAAATAAGGAATAAAATTATCATGAATAGATACACCCAGAAAGATTATCAAAACGAGCTAACCGGAATCAATAAGCGTTTAGCGTGGGATTTATCACTTGAATTTGTTGGTTATGGTGGTCGTTATAATATGACCTATTCAGACCGTTATGTATTGCTAGATGATGGTGAGTTATCAGATTATGGTTGTATTGAATGCGGTACGCCTCGTGAGGCTTTATTAGGTGCTTATCGTTTGACAAGCGATGCAAAAAGGAATAACAAAATAACACGCGAACAGGCTAAACAACTAGCTTATATTTTTGGGGTTGATTTTGATTTAGATTTTTATCAGCATAGATTAGAGGTTTCTGAATTACTTTTAAATTTGGCTAAAGCTTCTAAGTATAGAAAGCCTCGAAATGCTAACGGCTCAACCGCTCGTTACTTTTACGAACATTTAAACAAGCGAGTAAAAGTAAAAATGCACTACAACGTTAAATCATTGAATGACGAGGTTTAAAATTATGAAAAAAATCACAAGAGAAGGTAAGACTCAATTTATTTTTAAATTAGTTGATGAGAACGAGCCACTAAAAAAAGATAAAAGCTTTAAATTTTTTATTAATCATCCAAAGTTGAAAACTAATAAAAGCTATTGTTTAATTGCTGAATATTTAGATTCTATTGGTATGAATAATGAATCTGAATTCATAAAATCACATCAATATGATACGTTAAAAATCATATTAGATGTGGCTTATAGATGTTGGTTGCCATCAGCAAAAACTTATAAATTTAATGAATTATTTAATGATACCAAACACAGTATGAAAGTTAAATTAAAAGAATTTATAACCGAGCAAGGATATATATATGGTGATGATTATGAAAAACTCTATTTTGAAATTATCACGCCAAACGGTTCTAAATCTTCATTTTTACATTATAAATATCAACAAATTATCGGCGGTCGTAAATTATGTAAAATTGATTTAGAATCTTTTAAAAATTCTGGTATTTATCAAAGATAAATAACCCCCGCCACCATTGGCAGAAAATAAAAGGATAAAATTATTATGAGCATAGAAAAAGATATTATTATTGAAGATTTTAAAACCGCTTTAATTTGGCAAGATGAAAATCTAGACGAATATCAAGATTGTGAATTGTCATATAGTGCAATAGAAAAAATTGAACAAACATGCTGTATATTTTTGGCGTGTGTGTCGATGGATAAGCAAGCAACAATCGAAGCAACAAACCACGATATTGTCGGACATGATTTAGCATTGCAAATGTTGGGTCATGGGGTTGGATTTTGGGAACAAAAAGAAACTAAAACACTAGATACAATTTTAAATATGTTATTAGATATGAAGGCAATCAAACCTTTTCATTTATACTATGATGATGACGATAAGAAATTAGATTGGGATATTGTTTAAAATGGAATGGTTAATAGTATTGAGCTTTTTCTTTTTTCCTAATTTATCGATTTACCTTTTAATTTGGTATATTTGGAAAGTCTATTTACAATCGGATGATTGAATATTAAAACCGCTTATATAGCGGTTTTTTATTGCCTTCTATATAAGGGGGTATCACACACACATACGTATCACACACACACA
>Ga0233415_10000061_pt1 | contig 49128 bp, 62 predicted proteins | sample Na_anoxic_12_MG_FD_188631 | JGI IMG/M metagenome (GOLD analysis project Ga0233415, IMG submission 188631) | Seawater microbial communities from Saanich Inlet, British Columbia, Canada - Na_anoxic_12_MG | ecosystem: Environmental > Aquatic > Marine > Inlet | place: Canada: British Columbia...
GTTGTGTCTGTGTATGGTTTTGCGGTGGTTAAGTCTGTGTATGGTTCTGCGGTGGTTGAGTCTGTGTCTGATTCTGCGGTGGTTGAGTCTGTGTCTGATTCTGCGGTGGTTGAGTATGTGTATGGTTCTGCGGTGGTTAAGTCTGTGTATGGTTCTGCGGTGGTTGAGTCTGTGTCTGGTAATTCCATTGTGAAGGTATTAAGTAGTCTTGTGAGAATTAATAATATAGGTGTAGAAAGCACTATAATATTACAAGATTGTAATATTGACATATTAAATATTCACGATAATGCAATAATAGTAAAACACAAAAAAGCAAAATACTCTTTAAATGAATTTATAAAAAGGTTTAACATTAAAAAAACAAAAAACGGTATTATATTGTATAAAATAGTCAATGATGAATATAAAGATCACTACACGGGTACAGTTAATTATAAAACAAAATCCGATATAGTTGAATGCCCCGACTGGATTGAGGACAATACTATAGAATGCGGTAACGGATTGCATTTAGCCCCCTCAATACACCTATGTAAACAATTTAACAAAACAGGTATAGCATTAAAGTGTGAAGTTTCTATATTAGATAAAAACGGTAATCCTAACATTTTAGTACATGAAAATCCTAATTCACCACAAAAGGTTAGATGCAAAACAATAAAGGTTATAGATGATTTAGGTAAAATATAGCTAAAAATCATAAAAAATGATATATTAGATTAATCAAGGAATATAGGAGAACAAAGCAATGAAACATAATTACAATAGTACAGCAAATCAAAATGTTAAAGGTCAATTAGTAAGCAGAGACGTTTATTACTGCCAAACCTTTGTTGTTGAAAAATTACTTGAAAATAACCCCGATGAATTTTACGAATTAGAGAATTCTAGTTATTATGTTGCTGATTTAACAAATGAACATTTTGAAGGTAGTTACGATGAATTAGAAGATCTTAAACTTGAATTAGAAGAGAAAAGAGATAGATTTAACAATGCCCTTGACAAGATAGAAAACAAAATGTATGAGATAGAAGATATAGACAATGATTTATACGAAACAATTAATGATAAATTTTGTTATGTTGAACAGCTAATAATTGACCTTGAAAGTGATATTGATAGTCTTGAACATGCATATACAGAATACGCTGAAATATATGAATGGTGGTTAGTATCAGACTGGTTAGCCAATAAACTAAAGGAATATGGGCAGGTAGTATATGAGGATTATGGTTCTAGTTGGTGGGGTAGGCAAGCCACTGGACAAGGTATACTCCTTGATCATGTAATCTCTATGATTGCAGAAAGTATGGGTATACTTGAGGGGCAAGAAAATCATGAGTATTGGGTTTAATTATGAATACATATATTATATTAGCATGTTTGGCAATAATCTTTTATTATATTAATTTTGTATCACCATAGGAGGATGAAGTAATGGAAAAGAAAGATTTTAGGATAGGCATGGAAGTTATACAGGCTAACCCTTCAGCACCTTATCAAGGCGGGTTAAAGTATATTGTAACTAAAATAAATCAAAAAACAATATCCTGTATGCATTATACTGGCGAATTCCATATGAAAGGTGGAAAAGATAAGCCATTAATATTTAATTATGATAATGTCAAGATGAAAATATTATCACCACTGAAAACAGAAAACGCCGAATATGTTGGGTTTTTGAAATGTGACACTATGAATGGTGTTTACCAGCTTGACTATCTTGATATTGATAAGGAAGAAAATAATATTGTAGATATAGAGTATTTTCTTGATGAATTACATTGTCTTGAAGAGGATGAATATTTAATATGTCATATATCATCTAAAGATCAAGATGTTTATAGAAAAATAGATAAGGAATACGGGGTGTATTAGTATGAGATACTACAAAACAGGCAATGATTATTTAGACAACATAGGTGAAGGTACGGAGGGTTTAAGGGAAGTTGGGGCCGAATTAAATATGTTAAGTAGGGCTTTTTTTGTAACTGGCAATGAAATTATGGGAGAATCCTTAATTGATCTAGCCCATGTTGTGAGTGAGTCAATTAAAACTATCAATGATGCAGTAGGGAGAGATATAGATAGAGAGTATAAAAAATCACAAGAGCAGTTAGGCGAAACATTAGGGCTTGTGTTTGGAGCTATGAATAAAGATCTTGAAGATGCTATTAAAGAAATGGAAGATAAGGAGTAAGTTATGTGTAATAAGGGATATGACAACACCATGAAGGGTGTAATAGTCAATAATCAGCCAGAAGAGTTGAAACACACGGGGTATTATGAGGTAGATTATTGGGGGTGTCATTGGGAGTGTAAAGATATGTCTAATGGTAGTACTCAGTATATAGTGGGTGAATACCCGAATAATTATGGAGTGGAATAATGGAAGATAATTTATTGTATACACCTCATTTCAATAGATTTGATATATGTGAAGCGTATTATTGTTATGCTGTACAGTACCATAATGGACAATGGTCTGAAGAGTATGCCATGTTAGGTAGATTAATTAATCTAAAATTCAAACCTTCACCTATATTAGAAATTGAATTAGAGGATTCATTAAGTGAAAACGGTATGAAAATCTATTGTAATATATTAAGGAAACGTGAAAACATATACTTAACTGTGTTTTATGATGGATACAAATTTTGTTTAATGGAAGATTAACCAAACAAATATAGGGGGATATACCAATGTTTATGAAGAAAATAAAAGAAATGAGAGAAAAACGCAATCATGATAAATTATGTAAAAGCGTAAAAAACTGTTTAAAGGGTTTTGAGAAACGTAAAAGTGAATGCCAATTAATGATACGTAAAGATGTTGATAAGGGTATGCATTCTCAATTAAAAGATGCAATCAATATCTACTTTTCAAATGAGATTAATACTCTTAACCATATTGAAGTCAAATTCAATGAATGGTTAGAACGGAATGAGGCTTACAATGCTCAATAGAAAGCAAATAATGAGATTATGCAAAAACTACTATACTTCATACAAAGGATACACGGAGGCATATAAAGATGATACAAGTGTCCAAAACTATCAGGATGCAGCCATGCAATTCCAACATAAATATAAAACATGTGCTGAAATACTACAATTTGATCTTTGGAACAATTATCAAAAATCCCTATTTAATGCATGGTTAGAAGACAAAGACATTAAACAGGTAATAAGAGAATATGAAGATTATATAGCCGATAATAAAGGATATTGAGGAGGATGTTATGATAAGAAAAGAGGTATTTTTCACATGTAAACCTTTTAAAAACCAAGGGTACTGGTACACAAATTGGATTTTTAGAGAAGATTGTTATAATAATTCTCTAACTTTAGAAAAGGCACTTATAGAATACCCCATAGATGAGTGGGAATGGATATATCGTGAACAATTAAAGGAGGAATGGTAATGAAATGCCCGAATTGCGAATATAAATATGGTCATATATGGGATGCTGATAAGTTAGATAGTGAAGAATTCCGTGGTGAATATGGTGAATTTTATAAATTACCTGTTAAACTGGAGAGAGATTATGATTATAGCCCAGGTATGGACCAAAGATCGGTTTATGGTTGTCCGTCATGTAGAATTGTTTTTATGGTGAAATAATGAATAAATATAAAGAACCAACTCAAGATAAATATGAAATACACAAAAAGATAAACAGGTTTAAATATGCCCTATATAAATTAAATACCCTACTGGAAGATAGAAGTGAATATAAAGATTTTTCTGGTGAAATTATTAATGATAAAATAAGGCATGTAGAAAGCATAATAGATAGATTAGAAAAGGAAATTAATGAATAATAAAGACATATTATATCGTGGTATAAGGCAGGTCTTATCACTATCATACTTAGAATCTTATCAAAGGGGCTTATTGAATAAAGAAAGTATCAATTACATAGTTGGATTCTGTGACTCCAATACAAAAACAGAAACAAAATTCAATAATAAATTGAAAATAAAAGAGTTCCATGTTATATATAGAGGTGAAAGGTATATATTCTCATATAACAGGTTTAAGGCAGAGAGAAGAAAGGTAATAGATAGTATAAGACAATTATCAGTATGTAAGGAGGAATGAGTTATGAAAAAGTTTTTTAAAAGCATGTTGGTGGCAGTTCCAGTAGTAATGTATTTATATTATTGTGTATATGCTATAACTGGCTATGAAATGAATTTCTGGGAATGGCTTATTTTGTATGTTCCTACGTCGTTATTTAGCGATATGCATTATGTTTATCATAGAAAACTATACAAATAAGATTAATGTAAGGAGGAATAAAGTATGGGAATAACAGAAGAGGAAGAAATGATATTGAAGAGCATTAACGCTATATTTTTAAATGATGAATGCTCCAGATCTATAATTTCTGGGTTTATAATAAGTCTTATTGGGGCTACCAGGACTGGTCATAGGAGAGAGTTTATATTGAAAATGGCAGAAATAGTAGAGTATATCTGTGATTTAGATAATATAGGCACTCCACCAACAATAAGGAGGAATGAGGTATGGAAACAATATGTAAATGTGATATGTGTAGAATAAATTATTCCGTAGAAGATTTAGTCAGATCTTTAGGGGATATATGGTGGAAACATAAATTCTGTTGCGCTCAATGCTATACTAAGTACATAGTAAGTTTGAATACTCAAGAAGTAAAGAAACTCAAAGAGGATTTAAATTCATTAGATCTTAATAAGGGGGAATAAGTTATGACAGATAAAATGGCAGTAGAAATATTATTATGGGTTAGTTTTTTTGGTGGAATTTGTGCAGGTTATATATTTTTTGGATAATAAGGAGAAATGAGTTATGACAGATAAAGTTAATATTTTTATAGGTGGTTTTATATTAGGTGTAGTAGTTAATATGTTGTTGTATCTTTTTTTTATGGGATAAGGAGGATAGTATGGAATTATTAGTTGATATATTGTGGAGTTTTTGGTTAGGTGGTTGTTTAGGATATTTAGGTGTAACTCCTAATCAATTAAGGTTTTGGGTAGTACTTGTCCCCACTATTCTTTTAGTAGGACTATCCAGGGCTTATCCGTTTTAAGGAGGATAGTATGGAATCATTATTAGTAGTTGTATTATGTATAGGGGTAACAGTATCAAAGGTGGTTATTTTTGTTAAGGTTGCGGGTAACTATTTAGGAGGTCGATAAGTTATTATTAAGCTGTATTTTCCTAAATATTAACTGCACCGCTACCGGAACATAGGTCAAGCAAGGCACATTATCAGGCAATAGTCTGGAGTGTGCCTTTCTTTGTTTATGAGCTAAAAACAATTCTCACAGGGCTTATATTTAAAAGCATAGTAGGGTTAGGGTTACACTAAGAAGATTGATTCTCGACTAGATAAGGCATTACAATAGTACAATTTTCACTCTCATAAGGATTAAATTGCCACTACAAGGGCACAAAAGAGAAAAAGCATAGTAGGGGTAGGGTTAAGAAGTAAAGGCAATAGCAAGGTGTATCAGGGTGCAGATACACAAGGCACATGAAAGGGTTTAAATCCTATTGTGTGCCTTTTTTTATTGGCATAGAGGGTTAAGGAACAGAAAAGCGTAGTAAGGCAAGGGTTTTTAGAGTTAAGCGATTGTAGGGCAAATTAAAAACAATAGGAGTAAAATGAACAGGAGATTAATAAAATTCAATGTATTCAGAAATGTCTTGTGAAAAAAGTGATTAGCGACAAAAATGTCTTCATGTTCTGTTCATGACACTATAAGGGGCTGTGATTTTCCGTGAAACTGAAAAACGCCGAATATTTTTTGGGATTTTGAAAAACGCCGAATATTTTTTGAGATTCTGAGAAAGTGAAAAACGCCGAATATTTTTTGGAGAATAAAAACTTGACAACAATAATTAATCTGTTAAAATAATAAAAAGATTAGAGGAAAACACTATGGGATATTACGAAGATCATCAGAAAAGTGGGTTTAAGGTTGGGGACACTGTAAGAGTAATAAGGGAAGCTTATCATGGTGAAGGTGGGTGGGTTGGTGATTGGATAGAGGAGATGGGGAATATAATAGGTAAAGAACATAAAATAACAACAGATAAAGGAAGCAGGTGTTATGGGTTCTCTATTGAATATAAAGGTAACCTATGGCATCTGCCTTGGTTTATATTGGAAAAAGCAAGCTGCTCTGATGATAAGCTCAAGGAAGGTGATGAGGTTGAGATTATAGCTAATGAGAGTGAGCTGGGCAGCATAGGTACTACGATAGAGCATGTCAAGCGAGCTTACCCTAAGATGAAAGGTGTTATAACAGGATGCTACTATGATATAGATAAATTTTTCCTTCGGGACGAAGTTGGAGTACCTGTGTGGTTTCGTGCCAGCCATCTACGTAAAATAGAAGGAACCCCATCTCCTAAAGGGATTATATCATCTCTGGATGATCCTATCTCCTCCCCGAAGGTCAGAGGCTGCTCTACATGTAAAGACAATTCTTCTAGTGCTATGGAGGGAGGATGTGGAGATTGTTATGGTGATTACAGTAATTACATTAAGGGGTAAGGGAGGTTGTAATGTACTATATTGAGAGGCAGAACAAGTGTGGCATAAAAGAAGGAGACAAAGTACGTGTAATACGTAAGGTTTCCGATATGGCAGATGGGTGGCAGTGTACATGGGAGCCACGAATGGATGATTGTGTTGGTAAGGAGTTCATTGTTTTAAAGGATAGAGGTGAAGTTGGGTTTAGGTTAGACACATTAGAGATGTGCGAGTTTTTCTATGCTTTCCCCTATTTTGTCCTAGAACTAGTCACTGAAACCGAATCTATAAAATCAGACATCATTCAAAGCATAATGGATGAGGAGAAATCGAACGTTATATCATGTTCATCATGTGCCCACGGCCACCTACCATCTTCAGACCCAATGTGTGCTGTGTATGGCGAATGTCCAAATTATCAAGAAAAATAAAGGAGAATAGCAATGGAAGAAACAATAATACAAGAAACAGTGACATTAGCAGTATCAATGAGTGATAAGCTCCAGGGAGCAATAGCAGAACTAATAACTAAATCTTTAAACCTAGCTGAGGTGTCTGGTGAATTCCTAGCTAGTGAGATACCCGATGTTATATATCAGTTAATGCTTTGGCATGGGGTCAAGAGTGGCTTACAATGTTTAATGGGCATACTATTACCGGCGATATTGTTATATGTTAACTATCGTCTTTATAAATGGATAGTGAGTGTTCCTGATCCTGAACACCCTAACTGTACTATATGGGATAACTTTAACGAAGGCCAAGAAGCTGGCAGTGTAATTTATATTGTAATGTCCACTCTTGCTTGTGTACCCATATCATGCATGAACATTAACATCGAATGGCTTCAAATATGGATAACACCTAAAGTATGGCTTTTAGAGTATGCTGGTAGTTTTATGAAATAAACGTTGACAATACAAGGAGTATGTAGTATAAACTGTAAATCTTAAACAAAAAAGGGAGAGGAATTATGAAGAGAACATTAGGGATTATGGCAATTGTGTTGTTTGTATTTTTTATGCTTTACAGTGCGTGCAAGGTAGAGGCAAGGGAAGTCACCTTAGAGTGGGATGACCCAAGCAGTTTCGGGTCAGGATTGGATCATTATAATTTGTATTGGGGCACGGAATCAGAAAGTCTTAATAGACTAGTCCCAATTCCACCATCAAATCAATATGTAATGATTTTCAATTCAGATTATGACAATGTTGATATATATTTTGGTATGTCCACTGTCGATACATCCGGTCTTGAGAGCTTGTTGTCTAATATAGTTTTAGCTGTTGACGACCAAGTAGTAATAGATCCACCACCAGTGGACATACCCGTCGTAGAAAGTGCGGCAACTGAACTTTTAACATTCCAACTAACAGTTACAGATGAAAGCGGTGCAACATCTACGGATATGGTAAACGTAACAGTTATGTATGTTAATATGGTATCAGTAGCCAATGCCGGAGATGATCTAACTGTTTTAACCGGATCAGAGGTTAGCTTGGATGGATCTCTTAGCTCCGATGTAGATGGTGATGTAATGTCCTACCTATGGACTATAATCACATTACCCGATGGCAGTGTTGCCGCCCTTGCAAATGAAACATCTGTTAACCCAACCTTTACACCTGATAGAGATGGAGTATACACATTCCAGCTAATAGTTAATGACGGTACAGTAGACAGTGAACCAGATGTAGTGGATGTAATATCATTTACACCTAATAAGGTACCGGTAGCTAATGCTGGAGGTGATATGGTAGTGGATGAGAATAGTGCTGTGTTGTTAGATGGGTCTGCATCATCAGATCCAGATGGGGATAGTATAACATTTTTATGGGAGCAGGTACAAGGCACGACAGTAGAACTCGTTAATGCTGATACAATGTCGGCCACATTTGTAGCTCCTAATATATAGAAAGAGGTTAACATGGGTCAATATGCTTTAGATAATTCAATATGTAGTTCATATTTAGATAGGCACAATAATAGTGGATTAAAGGTGGGTGATTATGTTAAGATAATAAGAGAGCCTAAATCTGGTGAACATGGATGGGGTCTTGAGTGGCCAAATTCTATATCTTCATGGGATGCAATATCTGAAAAAATTTTATATATCATGGAAGATAGGGGCCGTAAAGGATTTGGATTAGGTTATGATTTAGATAACAATCAAACGGTAAGCTTGTGTACAGTTCCTTATTTTCTTTTAGAAAGGGTTAAAATACAAAAGGAAGAAGAGACATATTTAGAAAAACATAAAAACAGTGGTTTTAAAGTTGGGGATATTGTATGGATGACCACAGCACGTTACGAAGAGTACATAGATAGTGATGGGTGGGAGGGGGAATGGCCTTGGGATGATTTTAGAGATAGACCACTTGGTAGGGATCTTACTATTGTTGAGGATTACAATGAAAAAGGTTTCGGGGTTTATTATAATAATGGTGCTGGTGACAATAACGTTAAACTTCCATATTCTGTTTTGAAAAAGGTAGAAAACAAAGGAGATGATAATTTTGAAAGATTGAACAAACTCATTAATTACGATAGTCACGAAGATGTCCCTAATTCAGAAGAAAGTGTGGATAATAGTAATAACGATGAAGTAGACCACATAGCTAACAATGGGCCGTCACATGAAATTGATAACAACAAGAAGGAGGGTATGAGAATTATGGGTAAGATAAAATTATTAGTGTTAAGTTTGATAGGATTGATATCTTTTTTTATACTACTTAAAACAACTAAAAATATAATGAAAAATTTAGACAACAAAAATATCTACAATAAATATATTGATATATTGAAAGATAAATACAAATATATCAAATCCAAAATAAAAGACATAATGGAGGTAAAGTAACATGGCACAAAAAACTAGCTCAGTAATAAGGTTCATATTTATAGTTGTAATAATTCTATTGTATTGGTTTGGTTTTGATAATCTATCCAAAGACGGAGAATCTAAGGATTCCGAAGATAGGATCAAAGATATAGAGAGCGAAGTAGATAAGTTAAAGCGGCATGCGTTATTAATAATACCGGTTCTACAAACGTTATTCTTTAAAAAGTAATGGCCAATAGTCCTTGGGTGTGGTGTGATAAAAAGGGGTGTTGGTTGACATGGCTCATTTGTAGGAACAAGCAGGATGAGAAATACAACAGATGTCCCAAAACTTGTAAATATAAGGTTAAAAAAAGGAGAGGATAGATGCATAGTGGCAATTAACTGGCAACCTATAGCAGAACATTTAGGATTCGATTCTCCTTATCAGATGTTTGTAACTCTTTATAACGAGCATGGAACCAATAGCCTAGAAAAGATGGCAGAATATCTAGGGGTTTGTCCTAATTCTATAATTAGACAATTAAAAAATTTAAAGATTAAGATTAAACCCGTAGGGCCTCCCCTTAAATCTAAAACAAACCTCTTAATTGAAAAGCGAGAAATATTGAAAGAACTAACTGTAAATCAAATAGTAGAGCGTTTCGGGCTTAGTAACGGTAGGGCGTTCCGTGAACTCGCTAAACGTCATAATCTTGAATATAAGCGTGTAGGGAAATTATATTCATAAAATAAACATTATTGTGAAGATTGTAGGGGAGAGTTTGGAATGAAATATACAAATAAGTACAACCTACCTAAGCCATTATTTGATGCTTTGGTTCGTAATTCATATCACCATGAAGGTGACATATCAGCTACTGGTATAATAAAATCTGTCAGAGAGTTCCAACTATGCAAACGGCATGACGATGAGATGGAAAAGGATGCCACAGATATGATATGGTCATTGATGGGTTCTATAGGGCATAGTATTATAGAAAGGGAGAGGGTTGGGGAGGGGTTAAAAGAAGAGCGTTTTTATATAGACGTTAACGGATGGAAGCTGGGAGGTAAGCCAGATTTATGGCTCGCCCCAGATAGTCTTCATGACTATAAATTTACGTCAGTATGGGTTTATATAATGGACCGAGCAAAGATAGAATGGGAGCAACAACTTAATATATACGCATACATGATGGTGGATGCCGGTTTCCCTGTTAATCATCTGTATACAAATGCTATTTTTAGAGACTGGATTAAAAGTAAGGCTAAACGTGAAAAGGGGTATCCTCAAGTGGGATTTAAGCAATATGAGATGGATCTATGGCCTTGGGCAAAACAGAAGGGGTACATAGAGGAGAGGGTTAAGCTACACCAGTCTTTCGAACTAACACACGATGATTCATTACCTGAGTGTACGCCAGAGCAAAGATGGGAATCTGATACAGTATACGCAGTTATGAAGAAAGGAAATAAGAGATCTACAAAAAACTGTAAAGATATAACAACGGCAGAAAGGTATATATCAGGTCACAAGGATGGGAATAAGATGTTTGTGGATACTAGAATAGGTGAATCCAGGAAGTGTGTAGATTATTGTGATGCTGCACCATTTTGTAATCAATGGAAGGAGATATGTGATAAGTAAATTTGATAAATTTATAAAGAAATTCAAAATATTAGGATATAATGTGATAGCCCTTTTGTGGGGTGCAATAGGAATAGCTTCTCCATCTGGATCTATAGAAAAGACAATCTTTTTAATGGCAGCAGTAATAGTTTTCATATGTTTAGACATACTAAATAAAGAGGAGTAATATGTCAGATAAAGAGGAATCTGGGACAACTAATAGCGAATATCATAAATTAGTTGGCAGATGCGAAATATGTGAACATAAAACCCAAGACTATATGCTCTTATACTTATGTAAAGCAAATATTGATAGATATGGGGAACGTCAACATATAAATTTAGATGGCTGCTGTGAGGGTTTCGAATTTGATGTATATGAATTTAATAAAATTAAGAAACAAAGAGAGTTTATAGAAAAATACAAAAAGAAAACGGAGGATATATGGTAGATAAGAAAGATACCACAAAAGATAACAACAAAATGGGCTTATGGGATCAGGTATGTAGAACTAACCCAGATCATACTAAGAAAATGACCCATGGCGCAAAGCTTACGGCTATCAACGCTCAAGCGCAGCGCAAAATGGCAACCAAAATGTTTGGTCCTTATGGTATTGGTTGGGGTGTCAAAAACCAATCATACACCGTTATAGGTACAATAGAGGAGCTTAAAAAGGGTATAATATTATATAAAGCTGATTTCTTTTATCATTGGGAGGGTGTGAGTGGTGAATTCCCAATAAGTAGTAGCATCACTATGGTATCTGAAGCTGGACCAAGTAATAATAGATACACCACACTAGATGATGAATGTATTAAAAAGGTCACAACAGATGCACTTACAAAAGGTTTGAGTTTCTTGGGATTCAATTCAGACATCCACGAAGGGTTATGGGATGATAATAGATATGTAGCTGAATTAAAAGAGGAATTTGGATGCAATGATAAAAAGAAACAGCAGTCTAAATCTAAGCCCAAGCAACAACCAAAGCCTAAGCCAAAACAAGCTAAAGTAGAATCTATAGGCTTTACTAAAAGAGCAGGAGCTATCAAGAAAGAAATAGGCAATGTGGAATTTATGGCCGTACTAGGTTCGATGGGATTTACTGTTTTAGATGAAATGACTTCTGAAGTTGATCAGAAAAAGTTCATGAAACATTTAGCTAATCAAGATTTAAAATGTGATACTACTGGAGATGTTAAGCTCTTGTATTGCTTCACTAAATGTGGACATTATAGCGGTGAGACTGGATTTTGCAACAGGTGGGGGAATAAAATGAATAAGGGTTAAGTAGATGGGGCTATATCTAATAGCCCCATATCAACTACGACTCATCTTTATATTCTTTTATTTCTATGATGAGTTCTTTGTTCGAGTGTTTACTAACACGCATATCTAACATATATAATACGCTCCACAACATTCTAATTGCGGCATCCCAATCTTCATCATCACGAAAATACTCACTATACTCTATGGGTTGTTTCCTTATGCAGAAACCATCACCGTCCATGTATTCTTCGAATGTAGTCAATAGAAAACCAGCCGCACCTTCATTGTGAGCCTTCTCTATTATAACAGTATTCTCAGGATCGTTTATCTCTACTTTCATATCATTCCCCCACGAAATCGTATCTAACCTTCTTATTACATTGCTTACCTGAGTTATTGTAAGATAATGCTAGAACGCTAGATCCCTTCGGCTTTGGATTTAATTTTATATCTTGAGCATAAGACTCATCCCATGTTATATAATGGCCTGTGACACAGAAATGGGCCGTATATTGACGTACTGAGCCACGTTTCCTATCTATATAATGGAATGTCTCGATGAAATAATCAGGAGAATGCGTGTGACCTTCCAAATATATATCAGCACACGGTATGATGGAGCTAAATTCGTATAGGTTATTGGCCTTACTACCTCTTTTCTTACCACCACCAACTCCATGATGCATGGCTATATAATATACACTTCTTCCGCATGCTATAGCTATCATGCCAAGGCTACCTAGAAATGGTATGCCTAGATCTTTACACATTATCCTATCTAACGACATACCTGTTTCTTTATCAAATCGTCTATGATGGTTAGAAGTAACAAGCCCAAGGCATTTATCAGCGATGGGCTTTAGTTCTTTCTCAGTTAGTATGTCATATTCTTCTTGTAATGTTTTGGATTTATATACAGATGATACTGAAGTTTTAAGTGCAACATTACACAAATCTCCAGTGGATACCCATCTGGCATGTGGATCTTCTAAGATCTGATTAATAACATATTTAAATAATTTATTATCGTGGCAATTATCTCCCCTATGTACATCACCTAAATTATAAAGATTTATTGGATGCTCGAAATCGTATCTTTTAAGTTCCATGTTATTTCCCCTTCCCTTTTATATATTGATAAACGGCATTGCCTCCACCCATTAGTAAGACCATCGGGCCAGTTACATCTTTATCGTGATAAACGAGAAACACTACAGCAAAAATAGTTATCAAGTTTAATAATTGTCTACCCATCTTATGGATAGAGTCTACCCAAGGAACTGTCTTAGTATCTAATTCCCTTAAGTACACATCCTTCTCTATGCCATCGCTTATCTCACCCAATTTACCAAGGATGACATTACGTGCATCAACATCAGGAACAACTTCCTTTACCACACCTATTGCGTCTTCAAACAATTTACCAATAAATGGTAGTTTTTCTAAGATACTCATGTTTTATCCCACCTCGCTTTGTTCTTACGAACATCTATATGGGTTCTATCTCTATACCTACCTATACCGTACTTATCTGAGTATTTAGTAGTCAAATAAGACCATATCAATTCAGAATCAATCTGGCTGGGGCAATATGTTTTTATACAAAAAACTTTGATATCAGCAGCTTGGGCTAATAAGTGTTTTGAACCATCTTCACCTTCTTCATCTAAATTATGCTGCCAACATCTATTGGGTCCTGTTATTTCTATCTTTATTTCCTTGTAAATTATTTCAAAGTTTTCGTATAAATCTTCCAAAACATCAACCAATTCTATATCAACAGTGTTAAATCCGCATCCGCATCTACATGTGAACTCCCACCTTGAAAAATGATCGCTAATATCACCCACTTGAAGACCTCTTAGATTCTATGTCTTGAGTATTTCTGTATTTTCGGATATAATTTAATCCTATAACTATACCCTTGGTTCTATGTTTTATTCTATTCAAATCGCGTAAAGCTTTCTCTAAAACATCATCTATGTTAGTAGAATCAGAAACGCTCCTGTCTAAGTTCTTTAACAATCCTTTGACAGCTAGGAGGTAATTCCGCACATGGTGATTTATCTCTTGTTTAGGGAATTCAGATTCCAATTTTTCCAAATCTTCATAAGGCATTTTAGCTCCTATTGTAGAAAAGCTTTTAGTAAAAGCAACACCAATGGTGCTCCTATGATAGTATTAATCCAATATAACCTCCTGATAGCTGACTTGTGAACCACGGTTTGTGTCACAACGCCATCTTTACCTCCTAGAATCTCTCCTATATTATCGACACCCTCTACTATTCTATTGATATTGTTTTCTAACAATGCTATCTTAGTATCATGATCATGAACAGTAGCTTCTAACTCATCTTTTGTAGTCATTTTTACATATCCTGCAAGTATACTGTATTGTTATATGATTGTCAAGCTATATTACTACCATTAATACTCCACTAGTTTGCCAAATTAAACCAGTAGTGCCAGCACCTGATATCTCAGATGATCCAACATTGAGCCTAACCCTGCTGCTACCATATATAGTGCCTCTGACATCTAATGTGTATTGTGGATCTGTTGTGCCTATACCCACCATATGATTGGCACTAAGGAAGTTGCCCATCAGTTTCCATCGTTTATCGGTATTATTGAAATCGGGAGTAATTCTCTCAGGTAGGCTTTCAGATTCTGTACTATCAGCTAATTGGTAAAAGGCCATCCTGTAGTTAGTAGAATAAACTATACATAGATCCCCATAATTAAGGCTGTTACCATCTATATTGTCAATAGCAGCAGTAGAGCCACCATTCAATAAAGTTCTAGTATATACTATTTGTGTTGTCATATTAATCCCTATCTATCATTTTTATTATTCCCAAAACGACTTTAGATAACTGCTTTAAATAGTCCTTAGCCTCTTCAAAACTAACCACATTATTGTCTATGTAGGCATCTATTTGATTAAATTTTAAATCTGCTAATTTTTGTCTAAATTTTATAGCTTCCCTATATTCTTCATTGGTTATTTTCTTTATTTCTGTTTTTTCTTGGGTTTCATTAACTTGGTCTACAGTTTTATCCCAACTTATTTGCTTGCCATCTTCATCGTTAATTGGATTAACTATATCATTAGTCCATTTGACTGCCCAATGTATAGGCTTAACACCATATAATTTGCAATTTAGACCTATGAAATCCCTATCCTTATTGATGCAATCTTCGAGGAAGTACTTTATTTTATTAGATCCGTGTTGATATATTATACAATTCATTATACATCCTTAGCTGTAACAAAATTAGTTGAAAGATCAACTACAGATGTGCCTACATTATATGTTATGTTGTCTGAGCCTTGATTGTTATCGGAATTAGCGGTGAACCATATACCATCATCTAGTGCGTCATTATTAACTAAATCAATATTGTTTGAGCTTATTATGCTTCTATTGGAAGTATCTATATAAATACCTATGGTCTGAGATACCCTTACAGACTCAGTGAGGTCAATTCTAATATTATTACCGGTTATTGATCCATCATCAGCTTGGTCACAAAAAATACCAAGTATACGTTGTGCAACTCCCAAGTCATCACTCACCTTTGATTTTATTTCAATTGTGTTATTAGCTGCTGTATGTTTCTCAGAATCCTGAGCTAACCTTATTCCGTATATACTAGTATCTGTTGAAGTACTACGTAAATTTATAGTATTCCCCACTACACTACCATTTTTATTATCGAGGATTATACCTAAAAGTGAGTAAGCTTTATATGGAGAAGTAGTATTCTCTATATTGTTACCACTAACAACAGTAGCAGCCTTAGCAGAGTCAATTCCTATACCGGTTCTTTTGAATTTGGTTATATTGTTCCCTTGAATAATGCCCACACCACTCTTACTATCAATATTTATTGGTCTTAACATTAAATCCATATTACAATTAGTTATACCATAACTCTTACAGCCCGCAGTGTAAACAGCAGTTAGGCCCTTATTAAAATTACAATCAGTGACTCTTAGAGTGCCACTACTAGCAGACATATACACACCATAATCGCCTAAATCCTGAGTATTGTGGTTTTTTAAATTCATATTAACATTGTTAATATTTACAAGTGGCTTACCAGTAGAAGCCCAAATCATAGACACCCTACTAGAATAATTAGCAGATATGCTATTTATTGTAAAATTTTCAAAAGTATAAACATTTGTTGACCCGTCCTGTATTTTAAATAATTTAAAAGCTACACCAAGATCATCCCATTTAGAAGAGCTTCTTATAAAAACACCGCCCCTACTTTCACCTAACATATGGATATCTTTTTTAGGTAGCCAAACTGGTCCAGTAGTATAATATGTACCGTTTTTTATAAATATACCACTCTGCTTTCTGTCATTTAAGGCATTCAATGCGCTCTGTATGGAAGTGTATCTACCTTCATTCGTAGATGGGCCAACCACTACCCATGGTAAACCCCAGGCATCAAAAGCTTTCCTACCTAAATCTTGAGCTGAGAGTGGCCCTGCAACTGGCGGTGTCCACATATCCTCAGTATCATCTGGAAATACTGTTATAGCATCAGGAGAAAGATCACCCCAATCATCTAATGCTACACTATATTTAATACATTTGAAATCTATAGAAGCATCCGTATTAATCCTCATACTATCTACTAAAGCTGTATAATTACCACCGTAATCAGCATGATCAATAGTTATAACATCTTCAGGTTCCAAACCCAAAAGACTACCCTTACCCTTGAAGGATACGTTTGCTTGTTTTTTAAATTTCCTTTGGTAATACAATGTACCTAAAACTTGCACATGTTGATTATCCTGTACAAATGGAAGGGGTAAAACTTCTTCGCCTATGATAGTTTTAGCCGATCCTTTAGCTGGAACTAGTATTTTTAAAAATTTATCCTGTGATTCACCGGTACTATTCCATGCAACATAAGCTGAATCAGATTCATAGTCAATCATTATATCGTTATATTTGAAACTCCCTTCACCAACATCTTGTGTACGTATCACTTCAGCTTTAGTTATAGTTTTTTTGCTAGTTTTACTTTTTACTTTTAATTCCAAACGTTCATTAGATACTATATAACTATGGCACATGTTTAAGTACTTACTTAACACCTTGCCTCTTGGCTCTTTAAACCAGTGAGCACCATTCCATAATAATTTCCAACTATCATGTATTGTAGATGCGGCAGCTAGTGCTGTTTCATCTATTTGAGTTGCTGGTACCCCTATGTCCTTTAAGAAGAAATCTATAACTGCCCCAGGGTTAGTTATACCTGTGGTGTCAGATCTAGTTATCTCTGCTGGCATATCTAGAAATCTATCGCCTTGTTTCCATAGACCTGCGCTATCTGCTGTGCCATCAAAATCAGCATCCGCTATAATAGGTTGCAATACCCAGTATGCGCTACTATCTGGATTTATTTTGATAGCCTGAGTGAAGATGTAATCACCACTCAACCATTCACTCTTAAGCCCCCATTCTCTAGGAGAGCGCACTTTATTGATGGTAAAAGTATTATTAGTAGATCCTAAAGCATAATATCTTTGGCCCTGTTTCAATGTGGCACTAGAAGCTGCTACTTCTGATGTGAATCCTGTTAGTTCAGAGAATTCGAGTGTATTGCTGCTCGCTGATAAACAAGAGAATGTACCATTATTGGCTGTGGATACATCAAATCCGGTTGTGGTAATGAATCTATTTTTACCAAAAGATCCCAAACCACTAGCACTATCAACTATCTTGCATCTTTTACCATCACTAGACCCAATAACATTCATTGTTGTGCTACTGTATGTTATGGCATTACCTATATAAACGGATCTCAATGGTATATAAGCTTTGCCGAAAGGAACAGGTAAACACACGTTATCATCTACATCAATATCATCACCAAAGAAAATGTCTTTTACGAATCTAGTATTGGGGTATGTACCGGTTAAATACTGCTGTATGTAATCTTCACAAGTCAATGCGAATTTCTGATAAGAAGGTTCAGTCTTCTTAACATTAAATTTCCACGTTCTAATAATATATTTGTCTTCTCCGTCAGATATCAAAAGTTCAACCTTAACAGTTCCATTCAAGAAATCTGTATGAGCCAAAGTATTATCTTTATTGATAACGTTAAACTTTAGAGTGTTTGGTGCCTGTACTCCAAATTCAGATTTAGACCTTTGGGTTGATATTCCACTGAAGCCAGTTATCTTGAAATCATATGCGGTACTCTTCATGCCAACAGTTTTAGTATTACTCCAATTGTGAACATTATCACTAGTATCAGTTACCGTAAATATCCATGATACTTTCTTATAGTTAGAGTCAACTATATTCTGCTGTGTAGTATTGAATGTAACTGACATATATTAACCCGTAGCTTGCCCTAATATTTTAAATGTTACTTGAGAAATACCATATATAGACGCTGGAGATATACTCCTATCTAGTTGGCCATCAAACCTAACTGTGTATTTATGGCCATCCGTTGGATGTTGCCATCTAAATGACCTACTCAAGCCATTAGCTAATGCGGTGCTATGAAAGAATTTAAAAATGGTACCACTATCAGCCTCATTCAATACATCCCATTGTAGGCTAACCTTAAAGACGGTAGTGGAATTGAAGGTTATCCTCTCCTCACTACCGTCATCACCTAAGTGTATTATTTGATTCTTATTGCCCATCTCATTTAATACACGTTGTGGTTCTATATTAAGCATTGTGCTAGGATAATCCGCTGCTGCTGTACTTAGAAAATCCCACATTTCAAAAGCTGGCATTATTCAGTACCTCCAAATATTAAGGCTAATTCTGGGTTAGTAGCAGCTAGATCTACTAAGACTTTCGCAAATTCTTGACCATCTATATTGAGAGTTAGCTGTTGTATTTGTTGCATAGCTCCACTAAAGACATCCTGATATCCATATGACAAATCGCTACTTGCATAACCCTGAAAGAATGGTAGAAATTGGCCGCTCGTGAAATTTAAGAGATTTTGGAACGCTCCCTCTTCTCCAGCAGCAGCTTTCCCAGCAAGATGCTGGAATGTTGCTCCATACATTTCAGCACTTTGTACTGGTACCAAATCTAGTATGCCGGTTAGGAATTGTTCGAATGCGCTTTGAATTGGATCTATATAGTTGTCAATTATACTCTGTGATTGTAATGCGAAAGCTTCATCTAACATACTCAAAGCACTAGCAAACTCACCTTCACTTAAAACACCAGCCAAAGAATCTATGGCTGTCATTTGCGTATCATACCAATCTGCTAATTGTTTTAAGCTGTAATCCTTATCGGATAACGAATATTTATCTATGACATCTTGCAATGGAGAGAGGAAATCTTCCACTAAAAAATCCCTATAGGCTGTAACTTCTGGTAGTATATCTGAATATTCAGTTTCTTTCAACACTTCCATAGCTGTGCCTAAAATTTCCAAAGTATTTCTTAAATCAATAACTGATTGTTCTAAATACAGATCTCCAGCATCAGTTTTAAATATTTTCAATGCGTCATAAATAGATCCACTAAATTCTTGTAATTGTGCGTAAAGCCCACCTTCTCCGGTTAATTCTTCGTTCCATTCGCCTATCTGGCCATTAGCTATTGCCATTATATTACTAATAGATTCAAGTGTTAATTCTATACCAGTTACATTTTCATAAGTATTTTTTAATATATCATATTGTTCTGCAATTAATTCTCCATAATACGCATAACCAATACCAGATAATACTCCTCCAGTAGACCCAGTACCTGCTGTGTATTCTTCTAATTCAGTTTCCAGTCTATTAATTTCACTACGAACCTGATTTCTTTTTTGCTTCAATTTGGTTAATTTACCTTCCAATGTTGTTAACTGACCGCTGATACCTTCTTGACCACCTATTAATTCAGGTAAACCACCTAGCCATGCAGTAAAATCAGATGCTGTTACATCACCAGTTGGTAAAAATAGACCACTCAACGCAGCTCTATATGATTTATTAACCATATCAACACTTACACCCAACTGTCGTGCTCTAACCACTTGTTCTCCATATCCATCATTCAATTGCTTAACTGATAATGACAATTCATCCATAGTTTCAGCATCTATTGTATATTGTAATTCCTTTAAGAAATTACTTGTAGCATTAAAAATATCATTAGCTCTTTGTATGTCATTATCCTTTATAGCTCCAAAAATTAAGCCCTTAGTTGCGTCACCCTCTAAGCCTTTCATTTTTTTTAACGCCACACTGAAAGAAGCCCTCATAACATCTCTTATGCTTCTTTCCCATCGTTTTGAAATAGCTTCTGAAAATTTTCCAACTAAATGCCCCATTCCCTTTTTACTAACCTGACTAAAACCTAATTGCAATGTTGTTGATTCTAGTGCGGAAGCTGCTGAAAGATATATTTGTGAAGGTAGGGAATAAAGCATATCAACAGTTTGTTCACCTAGCTGCTCTATGATTTTTTTTACCTGTGGAGGAGCATTATACCCAGTGAATCCGGTTGTTGCATCAAAACCCGCTACACCAGAAACACTCAAAAGTTGCCTTTTATCCTTTTTTTTCTTTGCAAATGCCCCAACAACTACTGCGGCTGCTGCTAACCAAGGTATAGCAGTAGCCGCAGCACCACCAGCAGAGGCTCCAGCAGAAGCACCAGTAGCACTAGCACCACCAGCACCAGCTATAGCATCGGCAGCAGTAGCACCACCCAAAGCACTACTAAAAGCACTAGTAAACCCAGCAGGTATTACCTCAGCGACTATACTGGATATAAATTTTTCAGCTGCTATATTGGCCAACATTTGTAAGAATATAGCTTTCATTCTATCAGTGAAATCTTCCCATGTGTTCAATGTGCCATTAAACATATCATAGAATATAGATGAAGTTTCGCTCTGTATAGCCTTTAAAAATTTATCATAATTAGCCCATTTTTTCCTTATAACTTCCACGAAAGCATTATATTCTTCATCATGTTGCTTTTCTCTTATTTTTTTGAGATCTTCGTTTAATTCCTTTTCTCTAGCAATTCTTAAGACAAATAATTCTGCGAATACTTCTTTATATTTCGATTGAGTATCACTAAGGGCACTTTCATCAAATCCGAACATACCTGCACGACTTTTTTCTAATGCAGCATTGGTTTCTTCTATAATTTTCTTATTTTCCCTATTAAGTAAATTTATAGACCAAGATACATTTTTAATTTGTTCCTGTAATCCAAGCTGTTCTTTTTCTAATAATTTTATTTCTAGAGCAGTGTCTGCATATTTCTTTTTCTCATATGTATGTAATTCTATACCTCTTTTTATTCTATTTGTTCTACCTTCTTGATTTTTATATAATTTTTCTAATTTTTGATCTATTGCTATTATTCTATCTTCAGCATCCATTATTTTTTGTATATGAGCACCGAATTCAGTTTGTGGACCAGCTCCAAGCCATACGAAAAAGTCGTGTATAAATTTAAATCCTTTGACAATCCACATTAATCCCTTAGTCCATTCAGAAAGTATATCACTTATTGATCTGGCTAATGTATCTAATCCACCTTCTTCAGTCAATTCTCTAACTGTTTTCAGAAGCTCTTTCATTAAATCCTTAAAATTTTCGAATGCACCCAGTTCCATAATCTCCATTCTAAAGAACATCCACTCATCTTTAAGCATAGACATTATTCCAGTCCAAGTGTCAGCCATAGCAGCAGACGCACCTCTGAATTTACTACCTGTTTTCTCCCATTCAGCTATTATGGTTTTCCTGGTTTCCTCAACGCTAGTTCTGGAACCCATTTGAAATCCAAGCATAGCTGTTACCGCCCTTTCTCTAAACATGTCAGCAGCAGCAGCTCCACTAGCATACATCCTTATTATCTGACTAGTGGTTTCTTGTATTGGTATATTAAAAACAGTAGCTATATCTGTTATTATTGGCATCCATTTCATTATCTCTGGGACACCACCCTTCATAACAGCAGCTAACATACCAGCAGCATTCGCCAAATCTCTATACTCAAAAGCTACAGTTTTGGCAAACGTTTTTATCTCCTTAAACATTTTAACAGATTCTTTTTGGCTACCAAGGAGAAATCTAAATTTAAGTTGAACGGTTTCCATTTCTACAGCAGCATCAATTAAAGAGCTAGTGAATTTAGCTGTCACAGCTATTAGTGATGCCATTGCAGCAGTTGCAAGTACTATTTGTTTCTTCATTAACTTTAATCTTTTATTATTTTCTATGGTAGCTTTATCTAATTTCTCACCAGCTTTAGCAGCTTTTTGCATACCTGTAACGAATTGTGTGGTATCCATTCCTAATTTTACTATTAAATCTGCTAAACTCTTTCCTGCCATTAGAATCCACCTCTTGATGCTTTTTTAGCTTGCACTTCTTGTTTACGCCGCTGATCTTTCTGGTTTCTCTCATACTCTTGTATATTAAAAAATGCTATCCATTCAGTTATCTCTTTACTCGGTACTGAATTGAGGAATTGATTTACGGTCATCCCAAGTTCTTTCGCTATAAAGAAATAAACTCTCCTCTCAGGATGACCTTTTATTAGTTTCCCTCTGCTTCTTCTATGGAGTCATTAGATAAACCATTAATCTTCAATGATACTTCAACTACTCTTTCTATGACTTTGACATTCTTATCCATAAGAGCATCATAATCTTCTTCCGTGAAAATCAATGAGTTGTCTTCTGGGTCTCTTACTGTCATTGCTAATATTTTAGAGTAAAAATCAGCTAAATCTTGCCCCTTAGCTTCGCCCTCTTTCGCTTTGTCCAGCAAATCAGCCCTTTGCTTACCTGTCATACTACATACGTTAATAGTCACATCCCATTCTGGTATTACCATTACCTCTTTTACTAAATCATCTGAATTTAAAATAGTTTCTCTTAAGTTCATGGTGCCCTCCTTTTAATAGTTAATAAAAAACCCCTACCACCGTTAAGATGATAGGGGCTGGTTCGTTGTTATGTTAATTAGCTAGGCAGTAGCACTTGATCTTGTAAAATCTCCATCTGCTTGGAATGAGCAAGTATGTGTTGCCAAATCACCTACACCACCACTCATTGGAGACCAACCTTCTGAAAGGAATCTGCCAAAAAAACGTGGACTTGTAGAAGATGTTGGTTTTAACTGAATCCAACAATTGCTAGATTCTGTACCGACTAAATTAAAAAAGAATTTCTCAGCATCCGTAGATGCATAGTTATGATTAAACTCTAAAGAAACATTAGCATCCTTCAGCCCATTAACCCTACGCCTAGAGTTATTGCCCATAGCTGTCTTATCAACTAACTCAGCACTATAATTAATAGTAGCTGATCTAAGATATTGTGTTAATGTAGTTGTTGGGGCATCGCTTGTCCCAATCTTAACCCTTGCTTGTGTAAAGACTATCTCAGCCATATATGACCTCCATTAGTTATTGCGCCCTATTGACGCAACACAGAATAATTTTCTGTCTTGTGAACTATTTTGAATTACCGTTGCTCTGTAATATAAGTGTGCAGTAGACGGTGTGTTTGTTGATGTGTATATTGCGTTTCCAACATTAGCACTTGTTATATTGACACTAAAAAGAGTAGAAGGTGAGCCGCCAAATAAAACATCTGTACTAGCTGACACTTCTATGTTTATATTAGCACCAGTGCTGGTTCCATTGTTAATAACATGAATCGCTAAATGATCTTTGATCCCAGATTCAACTACACCTAAATTCAATATCGTGCTAGGTGAAGCTGTACTTAATGCAGCATTTTTAAAAACTAAACCTCTAGCCAATTCACCCTGCCCGTTACCGGCAAAAGTGAATCCATATAAATCACCTATGCTGCCAGAAGGTGAATATTCTCCGTTAATATTGGCAGTAAAAAAGGATAAACTATTTATTGCACCACCGTCAGGTGTTGGCATTATAGAAACAACACCAGTTGAACCTATATCATCGTACATCTCCTTATCTGTATTAGTGCTATCCCAGAACCCAGATAAAGAAACAGATACATCCTTTAACCCTGGCTTTCTTCTTCTTGATGTGTGACTTAATGCCGTCCTATCTAGGAGATCGACACTTTGGTCAAGTGTGACACTGTTAGTTTGGCCACTTATATCAAAGCCATCAAGATAAACTTTGGCATCTTTATAAACTGTTTCAGACATATATAATCTCCTATGTGCTCCACCAGATTTCGTAATCTTGTATTATGTGAAATGTTACATTATCTCCGTTCTCATCGTATGTTTCAAATTCGAACTCATTTTCAAAAAAAGCTCTCTGTATAATTACTCCACCAGTTGAGCCTGAATAATCTTGCAATGCCTGTCTAGTATACTTCGCAACGTTGTAGCATTGATCGTAACCTGTTGATAATATTGTTAATTGATATCTAGGATAAGCCAATCCTGGGTCTCTTATCATAGCTTTCACCCTTTGCCCAGATATTTGTTGATAAGCCACCGCTGGTAATTTAGCACCTTGTGGAACGGTTAGGGGATAAACCCTATCTTCTATTATGTTGCTTAAATCAGCAGAAGCTGTTAATCTATTGTATATAGTTATGCCTACACTCATTTTTTAGCTTTCCTCTTTTCTATTTCTATTCTTTTGAATAATATTTTTTGTGCAGCTTGGTAAATTTGTTTCTCAACTTTTGCTTTTTGCGCTTTCCATGTATCTGAAAAAAATGGGTCAGGCTCCACTCTATCGACAATTTCGCCATCTTTTTCTTTTCTTATATAATGACCGTATTCAATCAAGTGTGCGTGAGGGGCTATGCTATATTGGACCTTAACGTAAGATATTTGCCTACCCTTTCTTGCTCTTTTGGGTAATTTAGCGACTATACTTTCTTTAAGGCTTCCAGGTTGAGTCCAATCCCAAGACATAGCTCCAGATCTTCCAACATTAGCATCACTTATATTTTTCTTCCAATGACCCTTAGTGGCTATAGGTGCTCTGCCGCTCACTTTACCAGACAGTTCTTCTGCTATTTTAAGCAGCTCTTTTTTAAACATTTTCTTGTCGTATGTAGTGGCTATGGCTTTAAACATATCATTCAATTCTTCTAGGCCAACCAATTCAGCAAAATGTTTATGTCCAACTGGGATACCCACTATACACTCTCCCTACACATTAAGAGTAATTTTATATTGCGCTCATCTACGTTGATTACATTCTCTATAGTAAATATTCTATCGTTCCAGTTTAACCTGCAATACCCTGGAGATATCTTTGTAGAGGCAGAGAGTGTGGTGTATCTTATCTCTATATTGTGTGTAACATTGGCTCTTATTTGCTCGGATTGGTAATATTCGTTACCACGTAATGGTTTTATAGAAGCCCAAGCTGGAGTATCAGTAGTCCAAATTACAATTTCAGCACCGGTGGGACTCCTCTCTTTATATTTCTTCTCTATCATTATTTTGTGTCTTAGTATCCCAGCTTTCATATTCTATATCCCAAATAATATTTTAAATGATTCTTTAAGTATGTCTTGGTTATTATCAAGGTAATTACTTACAGCAGTGTTCATTAAAGCTTCGTGTGTCTTCATCTCTTTTTGGAACAATGATTCCTTTTTGATATCGGAACCTACAATGATAGACTTTATCTCATCTACGCTAGATTTTAAAGTTAGTCTATAATTATCTAATGCTATAGTTAACCTACTATCATTATATATCTCTTCTGCATTATTGATTTTGTAATTTAGCTCATCTATATCATTAGTATACTCAAGTAAGCTTAGGTCTTTAAGATATCTACTTTTTATTGGAGTAGTAATATTGAGCCATGGTACACCACGCCTCATCATATCGTATACGGGGCCACTTGCATCTAGGTAAGTATAAGAGAAATTCATCAGAAGGTATAAATTGTTACCCTTGAATAACTCATTTATCTCATCATTGTTTAGTGAGCCTCTATAGAGATCAGGACAAATTGTTTTGAATCCTTCATCACCATAAACATGAAACGGTTTATCGGTTTCTACATTCTCTATGATTTTATATTTCAGCCAATTAGCAAACGTGTAAAAGAATCCATGTAGAGAGCTATTCATATGAAATCTGTTAGTCTCAGAAAACCTTTCATCGGATAGTATTATGGCTCTCATTGCCATGTACCAATTAATCAGATCCTCAAATATAGTTTCGGGAGGTAGAACACCTAGCATTTTATTTATTGTGCCCTGGAATTGCTCTACATTGCTCAATCTACTGTTAGTCAATACAATTACATTGTAATCTTTCTTAAATTTCTTTACTTTCTTCTTCCTATAATCTTGCGGGATAGCGTTGTAAGTTATATTCTTCAACTCATAAAACTCATCCAGATCATAGTTTAAACATTTCAAATTACAGAAATGGTTTCTCTTGTTGTTGTGCTGTATTACTTTTCTATAGAACCCTTCTGCATTTAAATCATAGGGGTCATTATCTATTACTATGAACTCTACTCCCATATAACTAAGTAAAGTAGCAAGGTGTATATTATATGTCATCATGTAATAGTTTAAAAAATATTCGTTAACTGAAACTATCTTCTTAATATTGTTCTCTATTATAAACTTTTGAAGGTCTGATATGGATATCGGCTCAGGTCTTTCTTTCTCCCATTGCCTAGTTTTCCTATTGAATCCTAGATCCATATTAAGGTAGTGTACATCAACTTTCTTATTGTCTTTTAAAACATCATAAAATGACTTGTATCTTAAATCCTCTGAAACATTCACATATAAAACATTCTCATTATCTTCAGCTATATTATGATTATGCTCCAACGTTTTTATTGATTCATTGGTTTGCATTAATACGCTATTGCAGTAATTTAGTGGTTTCTCTATATATGGATAGATATCTTCAGAACACGCAAATCCAAATTCTAATGGCATTAAATCAAAAAAAACAGTACACTTGGAAAGTAACCAACATGCTACAAAAAACCAATTTTTCTCTATATCTTTCAGTGTTATGTTGGTTTCATGTTGAATTGCTTCCTCATCTGTTTTTATAATACATATCAGATTATTGTTGTCGTAAGCTATCTGTATTAAATTTTCCATATTCCCCCACCCTTTTAAGAAATTTTAAAATAAAAAACCCCGCCAGCATTTGTTCTGACGAGGCCTTGGTTATATCTTTAAATAAGGTCTACCCCTTATGTGTTGCATACTCCCTTATATGAAATTAACGTGCTCTGGTATATCTGACTCCCTATGTGGCCATTCCATTGTTCCACCCTCTCTCATGTCCCACAAGTATTCATTGCATTTATGTTGTAAACATAATGTGCCGCACATTGTTCTAGCGTCAAACTTGTCTGATGCTATTAGACCCATTACCTCCCAGTATCTATCTGATTCCCACATTTCTTTAAAAGACTGTTCCGCTATATTTCCTATGTGATACTTCTTATACTTTTCAGCAAATAGCATACCACATGGAGCTACTAGTCCAGATCCGCTAAACTGAGCTATGAGGGGAGGGCCATAACATCTACTGTATCGCCTCTTCCCCTCGCTCATTATTTTCGACCACTTAGCTGAAACTTGATAATCTTCCGTACTGAAACCCTCAGCATATTTCAATGTGTCAGTCAATGCTTCGTATTTTGAATAGTCTACGCCCAAGCTACCGTCTTCATCATCAGAACAATGCTTTATAACTAAATAATCAACTCCAAGGTGTCTTCCTAGTGCAGTCAATGGTAGTACCTGATCCCCATATTGAGGCATCATGACCATTTGTAGGCCTATTGTGACCGGTAGCCCCATTTTCTTCTTTAATGCTACTGACGACCGTATATTAGCTATTACACGTTTAAATTCAACGTCACCTACGCCATGGATTTCCTTGTATCTGTCAAGATGTCCGGCAGATATGTTGAATCTCAAGTATGTCAGCTTGGGCATTATGATTTCAAGCTGTTCCGGAGTAAGGAGATACCCATTCGTGCCCAATGCCATGTCTATTCCGTTTGACTTGCCCCTTAAGATAGCGTTTGTGAGGTGTGGAGAGCATGTCGATTCTCCATCACTTACAAAGCTTATGCCTTTAACTCCTATTTCAGCAGAGTCATCTAGGAAGCGATATATAACATCTTGTGTTATTTTTTGGGCATCGTTATCCTGGAGCGTAGCATAACAAAATTGGCAATTAAAACTACAGGATCTAGTTAAAGCGCAATCTATAGTGATTGGTGCTACTCTCTCGCCAGCCAACCAAGCATCTACCCTATCTTTGTGCCATGCTAATTTATGGCCATCAAGTATTAATGTCATAATTCCATTATCCCCTCATAACCATCTGGTACTTCAGTCGGTATTTTTAATGGACCCATCCAGTGAGAGAAAAAGTCTACTTCAAATTCATTCCCAGGATGAAATCTAGTGAATAATTTGGGGGTTCCATCGAATCTAACTAAGAATAGATCTGCCTCTCCAGGTTCCAAATTCTCAATAGCCCAATACCAACCTTTTTCAGTTGGGACTTCAGTAGTCCAATCTTCTTTACGATAGCACATTATCCCCTCCTAGCTTTTTCTATCTCTTCTTTAGTGACCTCAATTGAATGATCCCATGTATATCTGAAATAAATACAATTACCAACATTTAAATCACATGGTTGGTTTGTAAAAAAAGTTGTTACTGGTGAATGCCAACATTTTTTTGTAACTATATTAGATGGATGCCAACATGCTACATTTGAATTAATATCATGGCCAAAAAATTTACACTCACTGCAAAATGTATCAGACATTATCCCCTAACTCCCCCTCTTTTCTCAAAGCTTGGTCTGAAGTGTGAGCAATCATTATGTTTGTTTATTTCAAATGCTTCGTTCATGCAATGAACGTTGGTACCCTTCTTTAACCATGTATCAGGTCTTTGGGTTATTTTCATATTGGATTTATGAACACACGCTGATTTGACTCCCTTACTTTGGCCTCTATACCAAAAACAACCAGCACAATACACCTTACCTCTAAAAAAATTCTTTATTCTATCAAACATTATTACCCCCTCTCTTTGATATAGCATTTTCTAATTTAGAAAGAAGATTGACAACAGACTCATCTCCAACTGGAACTAGGTCTATCTCGCCACCAGACACCTTCTGCACTGGTATGCCTAGCAAAGTGTCATGCCGTGTCTTGAGTAGGCTCGCTTGCCACATATATCTATAATTATCTCCAAATGTGCGAAACTGACGCATTGCGCAATAGATATTCTCGCCTACTTGAAAAACATATTCTTTATCCATATAACTTTTTTTAGTAACGTAATCCATATATAAATTTAAGACATTCTCCCTTTCTTTCTTGTATGCCCAATTAGACATCTCCCTTTCAATGTTTGATTTTAGATACCTAATCTCATCATATAAATCGCTGAATATGTTAAACACGTATATACCCCGCCTTTTCACTCATCATGAAATCATTAACTAGTTTTACCCACCTATCTTCTTTATCCGCATCTGACTCTTCAAAATCTTCAATATCTATATGCCACATGGTGTCCATGTCCATTAGGATGTTATTCTTTAGACAAAATTTATCGAATAGCTCGTATTTAGTTGGATTAACGTACGGATCAGATACATCTAATCCTATTATGTCAAAGATCTTTTTATCATCCTTGTCACATGTGTGTGATGGGCCTAGGAAATCGAAATAGTTTTCTGCGCCAGTGCCTATGAATTTAACATTTAGGCCATGAAGGAGTACATCGTTTCTAATTTGCTCTAAAGCTCGGAAGCAAAGAAAGTTCCCTATGGTGTATATTATGGGGATCTTACCGGTCATAGCCGCTCCTGCGCCAATACCGACTATCCCTTGCTCCATTATACCGCCATTCGTGAAACGATCAGGGAACATGCTAATAAATTCATCTATAGCCCCAAACCCCATATCACAACAAATGAGATGATACCTATCGTCTGTTTCAAAATATGGAATCAATTCGTTGATTATTTCCTTTCTATAATCCACTACTTCCCCCTCTTCTTGATCTGCTCTCGTTTTAATCTTATCCTGGATTGCACATCTTTATCCGGTCCACGTCCACATTTTTCACACAAAACATAAACTACCTTATTATCGGAATGATCAGCGCATGTGGCATCTCTTGTCTCGCATATAAAGCATTTCATTGTAGCTTCAACTCTTCTTCTGTTGGTAAACGATAATGGAAATAAGCTTTACCTTCTGCACATTTAAGCCCCTTTCCTTTTATAGTGTCGAAATTTAAAACAAGTGGTTCATCATCAACACCATAAGATAATACTTCCTTAATTTTATTTAAATTATGTCCATCTAGATCATCAATAGCATCAAGCATCTCTATATGATCATAATCCATAATATTAGATGTTTTATCCATAGCTTGTAATTTATTGTCATCTATTATAACAACCAAATTATTTAATTTATGAGTTAGAGAAAATTGAATAGCCTCCCATGTTGAACCTTCCTGGCATTCCCCATCTCCCAAAAGGCAAAAAACCCTTCCCTCTTTCCCTTGTAACTTTAATCCCCATGATATACCCACAGCTATCGGCAACCCATGCCCTAGAGATCCACATCCTGCTTCTATAATAGGCTTACCATCCTTATCTACCATCCTCTCTGAGCATCCGGACAGGTTGAAGTTCTCCCAATCATCTTTAGGTATTAAACCTTTATCAGCTAATATAGCATAAAGACCATAACATCCATGAGATTTAGATAGTATAAAGTGATCTTCAGGTTTCATGACATCGTAGTATAAGGCAGTTAGTATGTCCACACATGAGAGTGATGGAGCTATGTGGCCAGCTTTGTTTTTAACTGCAACCCTTATTACGTCCTCTCTTATCTGGTCAGCTTTCTTTTGTAGATCCATACTCCCCCCCTAAATAAAGTTAACATGATCATTTGGGTTCCTTAACTCCCAAAGATATCTGTTGCACTCATCCATCCTGCAATTTACACGACACTTACCGCAATTCATAGTGTTCTCTACCCACTTGAGGTTCTTAGCTCTTTTCTCTCCGTTCCATATATCTTCAAAGCATTCTTCGTATATATTGCCATAGTTGAAGTTAAATGTCTCCCTGCCTAGATGAGCAGAGCATCCCCAGACATTACCACCAGCATCCATGTAAGACCAAAATGGAAGACCAAAGCATTTACTATATTCTCTTTGTTTTTTATTCCACTTGTTAATGGTGTGCGATCTGTAGATAACCTCGAAATCATCATCATTTAAATCCGAATCGAGAAGAATAGATCTCAAATTTCTAAGATCAGTGTATTTTATTTTCTCATATTTGTTAGTTTTACTCATTGTATGTTGTGAATATGGTTTTATAACAAAATAATCGGCACCGCACTCTTTCACTGTCTCAGCTAATAGGAGCATTTCATGTTCGTTTTCGGGCAAAAGGATAGATTGAACACCTATGGCACAATCCAAACCTTCCTCCTTTCTAAGTTTACATGCATGCTCTATATTGAATATAACCTTATCAAAATCAGCAGGGCTTGTTTTATGTATATCCTTGTATAGCCCATTTGAACCAGCATTAACGCTGAATTTTACCCATTTTAAATGTGGGAGCACTAATCTAGACATCATTTTACCAAATTCAACACCGTTAGATGTCATGGCAACGTCTATTCCTCTATTTTTAGTGTGTTGAATTATATCAGCTATATATGGATGAAGTAGGGGTTCACCTTCTCCGGCATACATTATACTTTTAACTCCAAGTGTCGCCAATTCGGAGACAGTTACTTTCAGTTGAGCAGTATCCAAGAATCTCTTCTCGTACTCCATGTAATCTAAAGCGCAGAATGTGCATCTATGATTGCATTGCCCAGACGGTGATATTTCCATGTAGATTGGGTATACCGTTTCACCATTAAGCCAAGGCTGAACTCTGTCTGGATGATACATTAGCTTGTGACTATCTATATGATATTTGTCCATTTATCCCCCTTTCATTGAACTGTTCTAATCCATATCTTTAAATCCTCAATAGGATTCTCACATCTGTAAGACCATTTTGCATGATCTTCCTTTATCTTAGATATTATATTTTCTATCCCATCATTCTTGGTAACATATACATTACTTTCAACGCCGCACATACTACACTCGTACTCTATCAAATACAATTGACCCCCTCTATTTCCACGCTGCAAGTTCCGAATTCTTCAAATCTATCGTTCTTAATTTTAATATCACAGGGGTTGCAATGGCCATACTCACTACATGTTCTAAAGCAAAAATGTATATCGGGCTTTTCATCAGTGATATGCGCTACTGGATTAATACAGCCATACAGATCAGAATGGCACCTATGTATATACCCACTAGGACTTATCAGCAACTCTGTGGTTTTACAATAAACGTCTTCCGTTTCTTTCTTGAAAAGTCCATCATATTTATAATGCCCCCACAAGACATCCTGGTACACACCCAGAAACTCTTTAGTCCTAAAATCTATATCGTATTTTTGGCAATAATCAATTATAGGTTGAATAGTTATAGATGGGTGCTCTACAGTGAAAAGGCCTATATCAAACCCAGCATCTTGTAAATACTTCACTTTATTAACTACGCTTACAAGGTTATTCTGCTCAGGATGATAAGAAACTCTTATACTAGCATAAGGAACGTCTCTTGTCAACCTATTTGGATCAACTCTCTCAGCAAACTCTTTTACGTCAAAATCTAGATTGGTTAGAATGTCAATATAGAAGTCATCTTTTAAGCCGTTTATCACATCTATGAATCCGCTATACTTAGAAGGCTCACCACCCTGAAGAGTGATGGGCACCTTCTTGTCTTTACTGAGCTGTAGTCTATTAATCCCTTCTATCCATTCCTCTGCTGACATCTCTTTCCTGCGCTTAAAGTCTCCGCACCTATTGATACAATATGAACAATTATATCCACATCTAAAGCTCAAGAAAACCGCAAAATAAGTTAATTCGTCAGGCAACACAAATGATTTCATAATTCCCCCCCCCTATCTAAATCTAAAATTGAATGGAGCTGGCGGTGCTGTATCTTTTTCAAAAGCACCTATATCATATACGCCACCTTGTGGCCTACCAACTTCATCATGACCTAATCTTATATCTATACCATACAGGCTTTGAAACAGCCCATAGGTGAAATGTGAATCATTTTCATTTATTGCTGGAGATCCAGTTTGAAGCACAAAGTTTGTAGTCCCTAAAAACAACGGATCTGCTGGAGAGGGGCAATTTGTACATTCATTAGTGGCAACCTTCCATTCTGAATAAGATGAATAGCGTGTGCCATTCCAAAAGAAATCTTCATCTCCATTAGAAAACAACATATAATCAATATTTAAATTGTCAGAATCGTAATCACTTATATACGCATTGTTAGTTCTAGTTTTAAGATCACCGCATATGTTACCACTTAATTCAACGGATCTATCTGTTCCAGAATCGTTACCATAGAATTGTACCATATCATCCATGGTATTGTCAATAACATATAAATTACCGTAATCAGCAGCAGCATAGAACACTATACCGGTTCCTTGGTCAGAAGGCTCACCAGTAAATGCATTATCATTATCTTCTATATCCCAGATCTTGTTACCCATCAAGTAAGTATTGTATCCATCTGCACCAGATAATGTAGCTGATTGTCTGTAAAAGAAATTACAGTCATAAACTGTGTTAAATATTATCCACAATCTATCAGCACCATATTGCATTCCGAACGCATCACCTAATCCAGAATTGCCATGTTTTCTCATGTTATAGATAGTGTTTTGTGAAAATATTACATCCTGGCACACTTTGGCCCATAGTCCAGCCTGTCTACCTTGTGATATATTATTCCTACCAGCATAAATATGATTACAATATTGTTTATATTGAGGATCTTCTACCGCTGTGACCTGCATAGCATTGCCAGATATTCGCGTAAACGTGTTATCTAATACCCATACATTGTATGTTTCTAAGGAATTTTGCCATTCGCCTCTAGGCTGTATGCCATGAAAATCTTCATCTTCTGTGGTTTGCCAATCACCGAGAGAATCAAATATGTTGTTATAGATCACTATATCATGAGTGTAGCCTTCACCAGTACCTAGATCAGCGTCTATACCTATGCCTGAAGCATTGTGCGCCCAATCGTAATTTCTTATCCAAGAATTTCTGATGGAAATAAATGAACAACCACCTTCTATTTTAAGTGCGCCCTCAGTATAGGTCGAGTTACCATTGAAGTCTATCTCTTCCATATAGACATAATCACAATCTCTTAATTCGTAATCACCTCTTATTATCGGCTCACTACCATCAATGCCTACTATCCATACCGGCTCTCCAGCCGTACCCTTCCAATCAGTGAATGTTCTTCCAGCCGATGTATCGGTACCATGAAGCTCTACATAACTACCATCATCTAAGGTGTTAGGTATCGTGGCCCTTGGATTTGATGGGGTACCATAGGTGTTGCCAGTATCATTACCAGTTTCAAAATTTATATAATAAAAATCTACCTGTTCTGTTGTCCATGGATCTAGCCTATCAGGTGTGACTGTATCTATTGGGTCTATGGTCCAAACTAATCCTGGATCTGGGATACCTATTGGAGCTTCAAAGTCTCCCTCTGGTATTATATCCTTATCGAATGTATAGGCAGTTGACCCAACTATTCCCTTGTTGCTTGCTAGGTCATATGATACGGCATTTAATATTATAGTCTGGCCATTATCACCATCTATTAGTACAGATCCACCAAAGTATTGGATATCTGTACTGTCTGGCTGGCTACCATTAGTCGTATAGTAAGTAGTATTAGCATCAGATGCTTCATTTATTACAACATTTTGAGCTATAGCATATGTTCCAGTGCTAGGTGTAAATGTTGGAGCATCTGGACCAACCGTATCCATAATAAAGGTGTATATTGCTATACCAATGGCTCCAAACCCAACATGCTCTCGGAAGGATATAGCTTTTAATGTTACTACCTCACCGTCAGTACCAGATATTGGGATAGTTCCTCCATAATATATAGTATCAGAACTACCAGGATCAGTTCCATCAGTAGTGTACCATGTAATTTGAGCATCAACATCTGGAATTATAGTTACATTTTGGGCAGATGTATAATTGCCTCCTACTGGATCAAAGGTGGGAGCATCTGGTACTTCTGGTGCATCATAAAAAGAATATGTTGCAGCTCCAGTTATACCTTTACCATATTCATTGTATGAAACAGCTTTAAGCGTAACGAATTCGCCATCTGTACCGTTAACAGCTATAGTTCCACTAATATATTCAGCATCAGCATTATTAGGATCAGTTCCATCTGTAGTATAGTAAGTGTTATCTGCATCAATATCTGGAATTATTGTAACATCTTGTTGCCCAGTGTAACTTCCAGTATCAGGACTGAATGTAGGTGCATCTGGTGTGAGAATAGGAAGATCAAATGTATATATAGCAGACCCAACAACCCCTTTGCCTAGCTCATTATAAGATACAGCTCTGAGAGTTATGGTTTGACCATCAGTTCCACTTATAGATATAGTACCACCAATATATTCAGTATCAGTATTATCTGGTTGACTTCCATCAGTAGTGTAATAAGTATTATCCGCACTAGCTGCTGGAGTTATTAAAACATCCTGCGCCTCATTGTAAGTTCCAGTCCCAGGAGAAAAAGTTGGTGCTGATGGTGCTGTATCAGTAACACCGGTGTATTCAAATGCACCCATATCCCAATTAGCACCTTGATATCTACTGACTTCGTTGAAGTCAACCCTTATATCAATGCCGTACCGATCATAAAAAGTTTGATAAACATCATGTTCTATATTAGCATCTATAGCAGGAGATAATTCCTGTAATGTAAAATCATCAGAATCAATATCAGTAAAAAGTGGATCTGCATCAATACAATCATCGCAATTATTAGTAGCAGCAAAGAAAGAACCTAAGTCATTATATATCGACCCGCCCCAACTAACTCTCATACCATGTGTTTCATCATAAAGTACGTTGTAATTAGCTAAACTTCTAGAAGCTAAATCGCCTGGAATATGAAATTGATAATCATTGTCTCTGATTTCAGATATAATGTTACCTTTTATTATATATGCACCAGCACCAGGATTACTAGCTATACCTCTATTAACATTATATATAGTATTATCTATTATATATTTAGTCATATTGTCAGAAGTACAAGCAAATCCGCAACCAGGGCTATAATCTTCACTTTGGTTATAAGTAGAATTATATTCCAAACAATCATATATTTTATTACCTATAATATAAGCGTCCCAAGCATTGGCTCCGGCATTTGTGCTAGACTGCCTTATGCCGTACTGGTTATCATATGTTTTATTATATAAAAACCACAATCTATTAGTGCCGTATTGCCAGCCTAAACCAGTTCCAGGTTGTGGCCCGTGTGTTCTTCCTCCAAATGCCGTATTTTGACTAAAGATAACATCGGTCGAAGATTTCGCCCAAAAAGATGCTTGCCTGTTATAGCTACCTATATTATTACCAACATAAACATTATGACAGAATGGAGCGTCTGCGGGTTGAGTTCTTCCAGTTACCTGAACACCATTCCCGCTTATATGATAGAACGTACTATTTAATACCCATATATTATAAGTATAACAAGATTCTGATGGGTTGCCTCCAGGTTGAAATCCATGAAAATCTGGGTCATCTGATCCCGTATAATCCCACTCACCTAATTCTTCAAAATTACAATTATAAAGTATTATATCGTGACAATCATTATTATCAGAATATATAGCTTTAGGACTTATACCCATTCCAGATGCGTTACCCGCATATAAATAATTTCTAAAATTAGAATTTCTGACACAGATATAGTCTGCCCCTTGAATGACAATCCCACCCTTAGTGAACGTATTGTTGCCATTGAAATCTATATTTTCTATTATAACATAATCGGCATTCCTTATTACAGTGTTGCCTCTTATTACTCCTTTATTGTCAGAGGATTGTCCTCTTATCCAAATAGGATTATCGGCAGTTCCGCTCCAACCACCCATATATCTTTCGACTGATCCGTCATCAATGCCATGAACTTCAACGTATGCTCCAGCGGATAGGGTTCCTGGAATTGTAGCTCTAGGTGCTGATGGTGTTCCGTATGTTCTGCCTGTATCAGTACCACTAGTAAAATCTATATAATAATAGCCAGCCTGTTCTGTAGTCCAAGGATTAGGCCTTGCTGGAGCATCACTGGTGATAGGATGTGTAGTTCCCCATAAACCTGGGTCCGGAATACCTATTGGTGGAGTGTAATCCGTAACTGGTGGATCTGTTTTGTCAAATGTATACACAACAGATCCTATATCACCTTTATTGCCAGCAGTGTCATAAGATACAGCTCTCACTGTGATAACTTCCGTATCACTCCCATCCACTGTAAAAGCACCGGTATATAATGTATTAGTATTGTCTGGATCTGTCCCATTGGAAGTATAATATGTAGCTGATGCATCTACCGGTTCGTTCACAACAACGCTCTGGGCAGTATTGTAAGTGCCAGTGCTAGGTGTAAATGTTGGAGCATCTGGACCAGTTAAATCGAAAGTGTATAAAGCTGATCCAACACTTCCTCTACCAACTTCATTATATGACACAGCTTTTAGTGCCACCATTATGCCATCTCCACCACTTATACCTATAGTTCCACCAATATATTCAGTATCAGTATTATCAGGCTCAGATCCGTCTGTAGTATAGTATGTGTTATCAGCACCACTATCCAATGTTAATTGAACATTCTGTGGTAAATTATATTCTCCAGTATCTGGATTAAATGTTGGTACTATTGGAGTTGTTGGTTCAGGTGATCCAGTAAAGAATTCATTAATATATTCTTCAAGATTCACATACCCATCCCCATTTCTATCTGTAAATGCGTCTGATGAATCATTGGGATTTAGGCTTCTGGCTGTCTCCCAACTATCTGGCATACCATCATTATCCGTATCATTTGGGTAGGTGCCGGAAGCTATAGTTGGATACCCACCCACTGAAGCTGGATCACTGATATGTGCTCCTGTACCGTTTTGAACATCCAAAACGACCCTTAAATCAACAGAATCTCTAGACGGTACTATGGCACCAGAACTACCAAGAATTATACTTAAAATATCATCGGAAGAATCGGTGCTAATTCCAGATGGAGTAAATTGCATAGATGAACTAAAATTAGGCGTATAGTCAACTCTAAATGCTGCTATCTCTGGATATGATGAATCTGGCCTACCATAACCTATGTTATCTAACCCGTAAACCCTTGATGCAGGAAGTACATCGTGTCCCGATCTTAATCCATTAGCGTTCTGTATATATAATGGGGTATTGGTACCGTTTATTTGATAATTACCAATAGCATGAGAGAATTGGGGTTGATCATTGGAGTTTTGCCCATGGCCAGAGTATCTTATAGCGAACCACCCTGGGTTATACATTACATTGTTAATGACTTCTGTTGGAGATGCAGCATTTAAGTATGTTTGTATATTGTTACCACCACCTATGAGTGGATTTCTATCATCATTATGAGCAAATAAGTTATGATGACAGCTAATATAAGAGTTGCCTGGACCAAACAATACTGACATACCATGTGGCAATAATGCTTCGCTAAATATATTCCATGAATATGTTATATTATTGGCTGCAAACCAAATAGTGGAAGTTTCGTCTCTAGACCAACTCATGGAATTATGATCAAGTATTATATTGTAAGGTTCATTCGAGCTACTTTCTATGCCTAAACAATCATTATTGCCATTGTTTACATTATTTAAACCTATACGTATACGTAAACCACGTATTATTACATTATTAGTTCTGACTCTGATGCCATAATCTCTTATTAATATACCACCGCCTGGGGCTGTTTGACCAGCTATGGTTACATATGGATTATTTATTGATATTTCAGAATCCAAATCTATAGTACCACCAGTTTTGAACACTATTATTCTATTACCACCAGAACAAGCTTCCCTTAAACTGCCAGATCCACTATTATTAGTATTAGTGACAAATACTACATTGCCACTATTACGACCACCTATAGTATCAGATCCCCAACCCTCCGCTCCTGGAAACGCAGGAAGGGCATTGACTGATATAGGTGCAAACAAGCAACTAAAAAATATAATAATAAATATCAAAATTGTCTGGATTTGTTTCATATTTTCTACTTATCTAATATAGATTCCACAGTTTCAAAAACCAATTTAGGTTCTATGGTGTTCATGCACGACTGCTCTTTACAACATTCAGTATATAAACAAGGTACACAGTCGCTTTCAGCTATCAACATTTTACTATTGCCATACATATAAACTTCAGTATTAGATGTGGGGCCAAATAAGCCTACTGCATCGACTCCGTATCCCATAGCAAGGTGTAGCCCTAAGCTATCACATGTAACTATCAACTCGCATCTATTTATCCATTCAATGTATTCATTTAAATCTTTTGCCCCTTGCTGAACTCCAATGGAATATCCGTTTTTAACTAATAGCCCACCAAGTGTCTTCCAATGTGATTTAGGCCAAGACTTATTATTCCATTTACCACCTACTTTAAAGTTAATGCCTACATCGTATTTTTTTCTAATATTACCTATAGGAGGTACAATGTAACGTTCTCCAGCCCAAGACATGCCTATTATTTCAAAGAGCACATCCTGCCATGTTCGGTCAGCTTCTCTTTTTCTATCTAAGCTATTATACACATAATACGCTTCATGATTGTTTTTATATGGCTTAACTGTTCCATCTTTTGAATCAAATCTAAATCCATATTTACTCCATGCATTTATCTGATCTGCCAAAGCACATATACCAGGAACTTTTTCCAAATTGATAACAATATCATACTGTTCTTGCTGTAGTTGCAATATAGAATTTATATTATATATAAGTATCCTATCTAAATAATTTATCCCATGAAGCAAGGGATATGCTTTCTCATCAGTTAACCATGTAACATGATCATTAGAAAAACAATGTAATATTGGTGTTGTCCTTACTATATCCCCCAAACTACACTCATCGCTGATTCCAGGATCTAATGTTTCAGAATGACCAGTTTTGATTATTAAAATTTTTGACATATCCCCCTCCATGTTTATATTAAAATCTATTATCGAACACCTTATATGGAGACAATAAGAATTCTGAACCCTGTGGTATTTTCAACAAACCACCGGACTGGAATGTTGTTATAGTATCTTCTCTATTTTCATACCAATGCCCAATCATCAACACCATAGCGTGTCTAATTGGAGCAGGTACACTTGTAGAGTTGTCACCATACCCAGCAACATATTCTATTCTTATTGGATTAACGTTATGTAATGTTTCTGAGGGCCATTGCTCGTTGTAATCAATGTAAATTCTAGGTGTAGCACTAGCTGAATCAGTCTTGAAAATAGTTGACCCTATCGTAATAGAGCTGCTATCGGTATCTTTATAGGTTATAATAGGAGCAGTGCCAGTAGAAAGAGGTGAATTGGATAGTTGAAAATGTTCACATGGCCAATTGTCGTAATATTCATACCATGTTTGATTGACAAATCTTCTTCCTGTTATATTCTCAGCTTGTAATGTGGCAGCATCAATAAGACTATCGAAAAGAAGATCTTCATCAGTATTCCCAACATCAAGTCTTAGTTGACGCTTCACATCTTCTTTATTTAAAGGCTTGAATAAAGAAGATGTTTTTAATTGTCTTTTCATTTATTTATCCCTTATTTCAACCCTATTAAAATCTATCTCAGTATACATTGGATTAGCTGTTGAGTGGTTGACTGAAGCAACTACAACAAACGTTAAGTGATAGAGCGCATTCATAGTCATAGCTGTACTATAGCCCAATCTTGCTATCATAGTATTAGCATCTCTATTAGTGCTTATCACTAAATCACTTGAACCATGAGCGGTGGAGCCATCAAAACGATGGGCTGTTACCGAGAAGGTACGCATACTACTACCCCAAGGCAATTGCCCATCATTTTTTTCGCTGGATGAAGCTACAGTTATCTTAAACCTATACGGTACATCTGAAGATTTAGGCTGAATTGTTATTTTATCTGATCCCTGAAAGGTATCACCCATTGCAAACTCCTATTAAGTTGAGCTAGATGGATCTAATATATGTATAGCCCAAGAACTAATGGTTACTGTATCATTTGTTGTTAGTGATCTTGTTGTACATTGCGTAACATAAATAAGCGTAGTACCACTGATTATACTTATATGTCTAGCTACTCCTGCTGATGTACCAGAACTTCCTTTAGGTGTTATGTCAGTAGTTTTAGCTATTGGAAGTTTTCTTCCAGATAGTGTACTATTTGCTATAGCTGCAAAATCCAAATCTGTGCTTATAGCCATCAAGTTACCAGTACTTGTAGCTTCAGCTTTAGTTTGTGGTTGGTATGAGGTATTTATTATTATTTTATGACCCGTTGTACTTAACCAATCAAAGCCTTTTTGTGCCAACACGTCGTTCATCCAAAGTCCCATATTGTTCTCCCTGATTAATATTGTGTTTTCTTCAGCCCTAGAACTGAATCTTTTGTGTTTAATATCATATTGCCACCTTTATCGTATTGTGGCTTATTTCTTAGTCTTAAAAAAGTTGATATTACGAATTGTTTTAAAAAAGTAAGAAGTCTTTTTAGCAACATAATTACTCACCTCTGATTTAGTTATAAATTCTTTTACCCCAAACGGTATAATTCTCTTAACGTATACTATTTGAGATACAATCTTATGTATACTTCTACTAGCAAATAATGTTATTTTTAAAAATAAAGGGAACCTAAATTTAGCTATTGTTTTATGTATAGAGTCTTTTACAAATTGTTTAATTTTAAGCAAAAGTGCGAAATTCGCTTCAGGTATTGTTTTTTGTATTACACGCATAGCTTTAAGTGTAAATCTTATTCCTAATACAAGAACAGTAGATGAAGTTCTATTAAAAGCATCGTGTGAAGCTAGTATCAAATCAATAACAAAACTTCCAATACTAGATACTTGCTTATGTACAATGTCTTTTGTTGATAAAATAAATTTCCTAGACAAATTATATGGCTGGAAAACACCTATCTTATGTAATGGATCTATAATGAATTGTTTTATTTTTATATAGAAAAAAGATCTAGCACTAATTATTTGGCTTATTGCTGTCTTAGTTGTTAATGTAAACTTTAAAAGCAACGCAGAAATTTTAGATACTTGCTCATGAATGGCACTTTTTATATTCAATGCCAATATATTGTGGTTTAATTTTATCTCTGATATTTGTTTATTAAAAGCATCGTGGCCTCTAAGAAATAGATCTAAAAATAAACGTAATGGTTTAGCTATCACATGTTGATGAATAGGTTTAAATGGAAATAACGTTAATGAATTGAATATGAATTCTTTAATTTCTGTTACTTGCAAAATAATAGTATTCTTGACCCATAAAGTTAATACCGCAGATAACCCTATAGGTTTAGATATTATCTGGCTACTCAATGCGTCATTGACTATCTGTTTTATTCTTAATACTAATCTTCTTTTTTGAGCAATTTGCTTATGAATAGTTCTCTTCGAAATTATTGGAGATCTGTTAATGATGCCCTTAATTTCTATTATTTGTTGGTGTAATGCATGTTTAGAAAATATCTCAAGCAGATTTATAATGACAGCTTTTATTACTGTTATTTGCCTATGAATAACATCTTTAGATAGTATCAAAAAGCTTAACAATATTTCAAACGGCCTAGTAGGAACATGCTGATGTATAGCATCGTTAACTGTTTGCTTGATTCTCAACAATAAGTCTAAATTGGTTTTTACACCCTTCCTATTGTGCCCCCACTTAATACCGCTAACCCATCCAGCATCGTTTTCCCACACTGAACCACCAAAAGTGTCTATTCGTTCATCTGATGGTATATTCTTATGTAACAAAGTTTTGATCAATAGAATTACTAAACTCAATACTTCGGTCATTGTTGGCAATTGCTTAATAATTGTATCTTTACAAAAAACAATGATCTTATTAGCATTTAGCTTTATCTCTGATATCTGTTTATTAAAAGCATCAATGGAATTTAATACAATGCCAATAAGAAAACCCAATGGCTTAGATACTAATTGCCCCTGAAAGCTATCCCTTATTGATAAAAATAGTTCAGTCAGAAATAAGCTAGATTTTTTAACTACATGCTCATGTAGCGCATGATACGTTTGTATCAATATGTTATACGCACTCAATGAAAAAGGAGTAACTATCTGCTTGTGTATAGAGCTTTTAGTAAAATTAATTAGATTTAAGAATAACCTTAAATTGGACCTCAATGACCCGTCACCGGCAGTAGTTGTTTTACTTAATTCATCCGATGCATCAGATTCAAAATCATTAGTATCATACGCTTTAACTACTATATACCAAGTTTGCCCATCGTTTGGGAGAGTTATCTCGTATGTTAAAACATCACCAAGGTCACCACTGTCGTTTGGATAGGGGCCACCCAATGTTGTCCCCCAAAAAACTTTATAATATTCTAAATCTGGATCTAGGACAGCATCCCAATCTAAATTAAAGGTATTAACGCCTTCATGTTTCTCTACAGTCATTACTCTATGTAGGGCATTTCTAATAAATAAAATAGCACCTTCATAAACATCCATAACCTCTGATATCTGCTTGTTAAAGGTATCCCTTACAAACAGAATATACCCATCAACAACACTAGTTATCTTAGATATGTGTTGATGTATCGCCACCTTGGTACTTAATATATATGTAGCTATTACGCTTTTAATATTTGTTATTTGGTTATGAATAGTGTTAATAACGCTTAACAATATAGTATCCAGCAATAGATTCTGTATATTGGTTATCTGATTATGTATTATACTTTTTATAGCTAGAGATATTCTTCCCAATAAGCCATTAATTTGAGTCATTTGTTGATGTATCGTATTCTTTACATTCACATATGCATTTAGAAAAAGATTCTTCAATGACGTAACTTGGCTATGTATGGCGTTTACAATTCTGAGCTTAACCTTCCCATACAAAGATGGTTGGTTATAAATACCCAATTCGGGGATTACTGTATCTATCTCTAATTCCTGATCATTTACAATGCCACCACCAGGAATTATATATGATATTATTTTATCTAATATTGGCTTTATCAAGGCCACTATGTTAGTTATATTTTTATGTATCGAGCTTTTAGCATTCAGCAGCAGACTATAGAAAATTGATTTACCAGGAGAAAAATGCTTATGAATAGTATTTTTTATAGCGAATGTGTAATTATTCAATATTGCTTTCCATACTTCACCAATATTCAGATGGATGGCATTTAAAATCAACAATACAACTTGTTGTACAACACCCCTTATAGATGATATATGTTGATGTATGGTGCTTTTTGATGCTAATATGAATTCGTTCAGAAACGCTTTAACATCAACCATGTGTTGATGTAGCGAATCCTTGGATGATAATGCAAATTCATTTAAAAACGCCTTTACATTAACTATATGTTGATGCAATGAATCATTTAGATCCAATATTATTACATTAAATAATTTGCTTATTTTCGATATTTGTTGGTGTATAGTATCTCTTATAAAAAGAGAAGTAAATACTGTTAAATTTAATACATTAGCTACGTGCTGGTGTATTGTATCTTTAAGATTTAATGCTAATGATACGGCTTTTTTTATTTTCGGAATAATATGTTGATGAATTGTATTTCTAATTACTAAAGATAAAAAACTACCAGAATATCTCTGAGCATACACACCCGAATCTGGGATCACCATTTCTGTGCGTATTGAATCATCATTAATAATACCAACACCAGGAACAATATATTGATGTTTAGTAAAGAGTCTAACTAACGGAAATTTATTAACTATGTGTTGATGTATAGTACTTTTTATTGATAAATTAAATTTATTTAAAAAAGATTTAACATTTGTTACTTGTTGATGAATAGCATCTTTACTTGATACTATGGATAGTACTATTAGATTTAGTATATTGACTACTTGTTGATGTATCGTATCTTTGAGTAATAATATTACAAACGCTATAACGGGGAAAAAATTAGTTATACTTTGATGTATTGCATCATATGAATCTAATGTGACTAGGGGATCTATATATTCATATACCCCTATATCCCATGTGGAAGTTCTTGTTTTTTCTGTTATATCGTCTAAATATATTCCACTACTAGGATTATCCGTACCACCACCTACTAAATTACCTCCAGATTTTAATGTAAAATCATCATTTGGGTAATCTGTAAATTCGTTATCCCAGTCACCGCCAGATGGAGTCTGATCATTACTACCCTCTCCACTATCAGTAGCGCAATAATCAATTGTAATTGAGCCATCAAAATCATCATTGCATCCAAAAACCACACAATTTTTAGCATTATGGGTTCCACTACCACCTTCTTCTATCCCAGTCCTACAATTATGAACAGTGCAATTGAAAAAATCAGTATTATCAGCTCTTGATTCAATGCCTTTGAATTCTGAGTCTGTTCCACTCACAAAATCATATACTAAGCAATTATATATATAAGCATTGCTTATTTCCGTATCATCTATGTATATTCCCCTAGCACCACCAGTGCCACTACATACTCCTTTAACTATACATCTCTCGACTCTAATGTCTGTAGTTGTTTGAGATCCGAAATCATTAGCATTGATTCCATAACGAGAACCATTAGTAGCTGTTACTAAAACCTGTAGCTTATTAACCCTGCAATAAGCCTCCTCTATATTAATTCCATATGTAGTATCGTCATCTAAATGTAATACATACTTCGATGCATCCCATTTTCCATCTGATGGGAAATCACTGCCCTCTATTAATATGTAATTATTTGATCCAGTAGTCCAGTTTCTAAACTGTACTTGAGCAGTATCAGCAGTGCCAGTTGTAGCTTGACAATAAAAAGTTATAGTATTACCATCACTAACTAAATCATCATAGGTAGCCACTTCACCTGCTTCAGCAAGTGCTAATGATGAATAATCACCAGAAACACCATCAGTATCTACGGTCGTGGTGATGCTTGCCATGAATTACCTACTTGATTATAGTGTGAGCTGTTTTAACTATATTGTTTTCTGGGTACTTACTAAAGTTTTCTTCTACTTCTTTAGTCTGATGATTATATCTAATAATGTATTTGGGCATTTTTTCTATTTTGCTCAATTTTTTATCTTCAGGATTTTCCCATACCCTTATCTCCTCGGCTTCTTTAGATTCTCTTATTTTAATTATCTGTGGTATTTTTTTCTTCATATCATTCCTAGTACCAGGAATGATTATTATATCAAATAGATCAATTTCTTTTGATGTGAATATGTGATCATCCTCAAAAAAACCTACAATATCATCTATATCGTTAAGACCTTCCATATGTGTCTTATTCTCTTTAATAAGTGCTAATTTCACAATATTCTCCAATATTAAAAACTCTTAGTCACCTTTGGATCTACATAGACTGGTATAGTAGTTCCAGCTACACAAGCCCAAACAGTATGTACTCCTGCCTGACCATTTGTTGTGCTAACAGCTACTTTCATTTTTTGATCATCTATACCTACACCATCAGTCCATGTTAAACCACTAGCAGTTAACGTAGATGCCGCCACCAATATATCCGATGATCTACTAGTCCTATCTACATTACCTTTTGCACCTAGAGCGGATGTTGGATGCTCTATTTCTAACCAAAATTGATTATTTTTAAGCTCTACATCATCTGTGATTAATTCAACTGTTAATGTTGGGTTTGCAGCAGTGGAGTACAAATCAGCTAATTTAAATCTTAATGGCCTAGACCATACAGTAGTTCGTGGCGATGCTGTCATTTTGACACTGTAACCGTTTGTGCCATTATATGTAGCATCTGCATATACATCAGTATTAGTTTCAACAGTACCAGAAAAACTCTGTTCTTTTAATTGATAAATTATATTTGAACCAGAGCAAGAATGGGTTTCTATAAAGACATTGCCATTTGAAATAGTTCCATTATATAATGACGGTTCAGACCCATTTTGTAATTTACATCTCTTTAATAGTACCTGGGAGTTATATTCAGTTCCACCAAAGAAATAATCCCCACTATCCATATCTGACAAATCTAAATCTTCACAAACTACATGGCCACCTCTAGTATCGGCAGTAAATAAATTCCCATTAGCTAAATTAGAAGCACCAGTAAATTGACCACTCCTCCAAAACAACTGCCCCTTGTCTATAGATATACTTCCCGCTGTTATTTGATTATAGTCAACATTTTCCCATATATAAACATGGTCAGAATTTGCTCCACCAAATGTGCAATTATCATCTACATCCAACTTGCAATCTCTTAGGATTATAGTTCCAGCTCCGTTATGCCATAAGTTATCACTGGCATCAAAATAAATACCGGTATATATAGTGTTAGCATCCAATATTAAATTGTTAGCTCCACTTGTACCTATTCTACCACCCCCAGAAGCCATAGTTTCGTAAACTTGTGGTATCGTACTGGCGGCAGCTCCTATGGAGAATTTAGTATAAGACTCAACTCCTAAATCATCATTGGCTGCGAAAAAGAATGAACTACCTGCTGAGATTCCGAGGTAAACTTCACCCCTATCAGTAGAATCTAGAAGTGTTAATTTACCAGTAGACCCAACAGAGAAAACTGATATGCCTCCAAAATTGTTAGCAGTATATAGAAACCCATTATCATCCACAGTTACATCAACAACTAAACCACCTGGATCTACAGTATCTATATATGTTAAAGCTCCAGTTGAACCTACTGAATAGGACAACACACCTTGGTCATAATTAGCTAGAAACACAAAAGATGAGCCTACAGCCACGCCTCTAGCATTACCACCTTGGTCGTCTGCATCTATATAAGTAAGATCACCAACTCCATCTACTGACAATGATCTTAGCCCACCATTATCACTTGCATAGAATACAAAAGAAGATCCAACAGCTACTCCAAAACCAGAACTTCCAGCGTTATCGTAAGTATCTATGTATGTTAAAGCTCCAGCCCCATTAACCGAATACGATAAAAGTCCTTGACTGCCATTAGCTAAGAATAGGAAAGATGACCCCACTGCAACTCCTTTAGCTGAACCACCTTGATCGTCTGAATCTATATATGTAATATCGCCAGCTCCGTCTACAGAGTAGGAGTTTAGGCCATCTGAACCTTCTGCTACAAATACAAAAGAAGTCCCTACAGCAACATCGTTAGGGCCTCCCCCTTGATCGTCAGCGTCTAAAAGGGTTAATGACCCGTCACCGGCTACAGAAAATGACATTAAACCTGAACTATTATCAATAACATACATAAAAGAAGATCCTACTGCTACACCCCTCATATCATTTGCTGCTAAATTAGTATCCTTATAATCTAGATATGTGGTACCAGCAGTACCATTACCACCAGCGTTAGGTTTTCCTATTTGGTTGTATGTATCCAAACCACCCACACCATTAGCAACTAATACAAATTTCTCGTTACCGCTAATACCTAATGCTGTAGATGATGCCCTATCAGTAGAGTCTACTAAAGTCAAATTTCCATTACCAGCTACAGAATAGACTGATATTCCTCCAATGGAATTGGCAAGGTATACATAATCACCATCAACCGAAACACAAATGGCTGTAGATCCACCTTGAATATCGCTATCTATAAATG